>JAEHJW020006945.1_pt1 | contig 19292 bp, 36 predicted proteins | sample 9271431 | NCBI WGS metagenome assembly JAEHJW02 | reverse complement strand
CATCGAACGATCCGCTCGACTCCGGCGGGGAGACCGCTCACGGTATCTCCCGCGTCTACCATCCCGAAATGTGGATCGACGGGAAGCCGCCGACGTGGGAACAAGCGGAGGCGTTCTACCTCGCGCTGTGGATCAGGAACGGATGCGATGCCCTCCCGTTTCCGATGGACGTTTGCCACATGGACTCCTGCGTCAATCCCGGCCCCGGAGCGGCGAAACAGTTTCTCATGTGGTCCGGGGAGCATAAGGACCCGACCCGACAGGCGACCGAGTACCTCATCTGCCGGCAGGAGTACTATCTGGAGCGCGTCCGAAAGCGCCCCGCGAATCTCGAATACATCTGCGGGTGGATGGCGCGGACAATCAAGATGTGGCGGCGCACGGTCAACAATTCGTGGGATGCGGAGGTATTATGACTGAACTTCAAGCCCTGAAAAACATGCTGGCCGGAGCAGACGCGATGATGGCGGCGGTTGTGTTCATCTTCGTGTGCTTCATCGTCAAGCCGCTTCTGCCAAGCCCGCCCCCTGAGATACCCGGTGCCGCTCCCGACCGGTGGCGGGTGGCCAAGGAGTTCCAGTGGGTTCCCTTGGCGATGTCATTCATCATGGGAACCCTCCTCTCCGTCGTATTCGACCCTGACGCGAACGAACTGATTGTATCGAAGGTGCGAGGGGGACTCCAGACGGGAGCCTACAGCGTCGCCTTGTGGGAGACATACTCCGTCGCGCTGAAGCCGATCATCGACAAGGTGCTGGGGAAATCCTGATGTGCCTCTTCCACAGATGGGTCCGCGTCGAGGATGCGGATCATTCGGCATGCGGGGCATGCTTCACCCGCGTAGTGGTCGGTTCTTGCAAGGATGAGCGGTACGCCTTCCACGGTGGCGCGTGTCCGCATTCCTTCCGCGTCTGCTCCAAATGCGGCAAGGCCGAAGGGTACGGAAGCCACGGGAAATTGTCGGTGGTCCCTGATACCTGCAAGGCGCAGGTCGCGTCGATGCAACCGAAATAACAATCCCATAACTATCGGATAAATATCCGACGAAAAGGAGAGGGCATGCACTACAAGAACGGACGAGAAGCGAAGAACGGCGACAAGGTTGTACTGATCCCGTCGTATGGACCGCCGATGGTCGGCATCCTCTACGATGCCACGGCCGGGAACGACTACTGCAACGGGAAGATCGCGCCTGTGTCGCCAAGCGATCCCTGCCCCAATCTGAAAGAGTGCCTCCATGCCGATGACGTGCTGGCGGTCGTGAACGCCCATCCCGATCTGATCGAAAAGAAAGCGGAGTAGGTAAGGAGGCCCCGATGTGGCTCGACGACCTGCGACGGTTCCTCGCGGCAAAGGTAGCCCCTCCGGCCCGGGAAGCGGCGGCGAAGATCGAAGGGGAGGCGATCGCCCGTGTCCCGGGTGCTCCGCGCTGGCTTGTGCGGTCCCTGCTCGTCCTCGCGGCCCTCGGGATCTTTGTCGGGCTCTATTACGCGAAATGGCGCCTCTGGCCGGCGAAACCCGCCCGAGATCTCGTGCCCGTAGCCACGCAGGGCGGCGGAAACGTCTACCAGGGGAACCAGGTCCCCGCGATGGCGCGTGCGGCCGTAACCGGAAAGCCGAAGCCCCGGATCACCGTCCGCCCCGTCGCCACGATCCCCGCGGCGGAACTCCCCCCCGAGGAGCAGGCGAAGGTGCCCGCCGTCGCCCCCGCCGCGGGACCGGATAACGTCGTAAGAGGCCCGGAATTGGTTGATACTGCCATTGTTGGCGCTTCAAGAGGCGATACCCATGTTCGGACCTACCTTCTCCCCTCCGGGGCCGTGCAGACGACGCTGGACCCACGAAAGGAACCTTTCCTCGGCCTCCCGTGGAAGGATGGGAACTGGAAGTACCTCGAACTGGAAGGCGGCTACGGGGTCGGCGGGAAACAGATAGACGTCCAGGCGTCTTGGTGGCCGGTGCGGATCGGGAACGTTCACCTTGGTGCCCGGGCGGAGACGTGGATGGAGCCCGCCAGCGGGATGAAGGGCGCGGCGTCGATCAGGGTCAGGTGGGAGCCGTTTCGTTCTCAATATCGCTGAGGGAGGCAACCCGTGGATCAAATCACGTCAGGGATCGTCGCTGCCATCGGACTCATCGCAGGAGCGGCTGGCACTCTTATCGGCTCCAAGGTGGCGGTGACACTCCTGCAACGGGCGCATGAGCGGTTCGAGGACGCCGTGTGGAAAGCCATCGACGGAGACCGAGACAAGGCGGCGAAAATTGCGGAGCGCCTCGCAAAAGTGGAGGCCATCTGCGATCTGAAAAGGGAGAACGGTAAATGCTGACCCGGGACATGCACCGTTCGCTGAACAAGGCGTTAGTGGCAATTCTGGTCATCGGCGGGCTGATGATACTGGCGATCGTGCGGTAGTCGGTTTCTACTCAACGCTGGGCATCACTATCTCCACCTGCACCGCCTTCAGTCTCCACGTCTTTACCACAGGATTCTCGCGCCTCCACTCCGCGATAAAATCCTTGGCGGCCTTACGAGTGCGGAACAGGTCGGGGGCGAAGAGCACTTTGCGGTCCACGTTGACGAGATGGCGTTCCTTGCCGACGCACTCGGATATGGCCCACCAATAATGTTTCATCTCCCGCCTCCTTCGAGGGTTTTGAGTCTGGCGATCTCGCGTCGTAGTTCCGCGATATCCTCTTGGCGCAATTTCATGTCATCGCATCGATCCCCTACAATTCTTTGGAATACTCGCCCAGTAATCATCAACCTCCTCAACGTCGCAACAGACATCGTGCGCGATCACCTTCGCCATCCCCTCGACATCCCCCGCCCGTTCCTCGAGGGAGCGAAGGCGGATTCGTTCCCCCTCCGTGGCGTATTCTTCGAGGGTGCGGACCTGCTGTTCCAGTTCCGCGATGCGTGCGGCGGAGGAGGCGCAGGATTCGCATCGGACTTCATACGCACCGCATTGTGGACAAAGTACGATTCCCATCACCCACCCCCTCCCACGCGACGGCGGAGTTCAGCCTTCCACGTTGATGGATCGTTAGATATATTGACTTCATCCCCGTTTTCCAACGCCCACTCAACGGCCTCCCTCAACAGCTTCACTTCCTCCTTGTGGCGGCAGGGGGAGAGATTGCCCTCAATTTCTGCGGCAATGTCCCACGCCTTCATTTTCCGATCGCCAACAGGTCCGCCATATCGGAAGGCATGAAACAAATCCCTCGCCGCGCACAGTTCACTCTCCGCCTCCTCCGCACGGGCGAGGGCGGCGTCGCGCTCGGCTAACATACGTTTTTCTTCCCGCTGATACGCCGCCTCTATATCGTCGGCCACTTCCAGTTTGTGCCTCAATTCGTGCTTCTCTGCGAGGGCGGCAATGCGCTCTGTAGCCAATCTCGCCATTCCGTCCCGGAAACTGTCCCTCTCCTCCAATGCGGCGCGAAGGGAGTCGTATATAACGTCCAACAACTCAGCAGCCCAATCTTCGTCAACAGCCCGCCGCTTAAACGATTCAGCCAACTTTTCATCGTTCAGTTCCGTTATCAGTTTCATCGGACCTCCTTCAGGGAGCGCAGGGTATGAATGGCGCGACTCTTTACCCAATCCGCGAACTCGGTATCGTCTCGGAAATGGTCCCCGCTGAATCGCTTTGCGTCAGCGATGTTCCTCAATTCTTCCGCGCACGCGATCAGCGCCTTTGCGTGATTGCGGAGGGCGACGATGAAATTAGCATCGTTCCATTCTACGTTGAGGTACAGAGAGTCAAACACCCTGCCGGTATCCACTACCGCCATTCCGATATGCTTCGGGGCGTCGTTTTCCGAGGCGATCCACGGTCCCTCCGTCGCCGTCTCTTCCAGCCGCGCAAGGTCGGTTAGGGTCATCCTTTATTCTCCTGTTTCATTAGTGGATGGGTGGATTTGGAAATCCTCCTCCTATATTCTCGCTGATAATGAATTTGACATTCCCTGCATACTCTCCAGCGGCCTCGCTTTGTATGTTTCAAAATGGTATTGCTTTTTGTGAATTCGTGCCCTTTGCCGCATGTGGTATTCCTTGCATCATTCCCGCGATGTAACGCTGAATGTGTACTCGTATCCCGGATTTGATTTAAATGTGCGGGGTTAATACATGCACGGTTCCCGCAAGTATGGTGTATTGTTCCGTGAGGAACTATCTTCCCATTTTCACTTTCATAAGCAATCCGGTGTGCATAATACTTTTTCCCGCCTATACTCAAATAGCCGTACCCATTGCTTTGTATATTGCCTTCCCATAAGATGCAATTGCTCAACTTCCTTCCTCCTTCCGGGCAAGGGCGGGGAATTCCTTCCATTCCCGACCGTCCAGCAGGCAACCGGCGGCCTTCTTGCCGACGCGTCTGGAAACATGCCCGTCTCCATAACTGTGGAGCGGGATCCTTCCCTTCCAGTTTGCTGTCCCGAGTTCTCCCTTCCACTCCCCCCACTGCTTGAAGAAGAACGGCACTCCCGCCGCCTGACACTGGTCCCGAAGGCCACGCGCCCAGTCCGGGTGCATCGGTCGCGCACCGGGGCCTGTCTCGCCACCGACGATGACCCAATCGATCACTCCACGGATGGCGCTCTTGGGTGATCCCATGCGGTGCCCGTAGACCCCAAGGTCCACCGGCCCCAACATCGGCTCCACACTCACGAACCTTTTCGCCGCCGGGGTCTGGAGGAGGATCGGGATGCGCTCATCAAACGTCGCCTGATTCTCGGCGGTGACGCCAAGCCAGACGTTTTTCGGTATGTCCCATTTTCGGTTCAGGTATGCACTCATGCGCCCAGGCCGCTTCGTCAAAAGCATGAAGGTATGGCGCGTTGTATCCGCTGCCACTCTTAGGACTGAATTTATCCATTCTTCCTTCACATCCTCATGGAACAGATCCCCCATCGAGCAGACGAATATCCGGCGCGGCTTCTTCCAGCGGAGGGGCTGGTCGAGGCGATCGGGATGAAACTGCACGCGGGAGAACGGCCCTTCGTGGCCCATGTGGGGCAGATTGCGGCCGATCATACGAGAGGCGTAACAGTTTTTGCAACCGTCCGATGCAGGAGAGCATCCCGTCACCGGATTCCATGTTTCGTCGCACCATTCGATCTTCGTCGGCATCGTTATCCCTTTCCTGCCCGGGCGGTCAAATTGTCACCCATTGGTCCTCCGAGGGGGCGGGACATTCCCCGTAACCGGCTTAAAGATCGCAGCGATGTGTCGTGATAGCGGCAGCGGTATCTTGGCAATCATGGCGGATGCCATCCGCCTCCCTTTCGACTTTGAACCATGACGACGACAAGTGGACTCCGGATCGCTAAACCAGTCGCCACCAATCTTCGTTCCGGTGTCTTCATGTTCTGCCGGGTTCGTCCAGTGTCCTTTTGTCCGATGCGGGAGGCCCTTGCAACCTTCCATCGCCTGCCGTCCTGCGATGCGCGTGAAATCCTGCCCGCGTCTAGTCCGGTCGCTCCAATTCATACCGGATGATTTGTACCCAGTATGTTCCACTGATGCTGATTGAAAACTCTTCCCGCTGCCGTCGAACCTGAACCCCGGAACTTTATGCGACTTTTGCGTCATCGGCATTAATGCGGGCACGTCGCCCCAAAGGTAGTAACTCCCGAAGTTCCACTTTGCCCGCCCCACCCATTTCTGTGCCCCGCGCACATTTTCGACGATGAGCGGAATGTGTCTCCCTGCGGCCTCGCACGCCTCGCGCTGGATGCGGAAACATGCCTCGAACAGCGTGTTGTCCGGCGGGGGCAGCACCTTAGCCCGTTTCCACGGCATGGCCCTGTACGAATACGCTTGGCACGGCGGGCTGGCGACAATCAGTGCGGCATTTCTGAACTGCGATCCGTGCAGCGTCAGTACGTCCTGAATCACGAGATGCCCCGGATAACGATGGTCGCCATAAACATGTCGCTCATTATCGAAGCCGACGACATAATACCCCTCGGCCAATCCACCTTCGGCCCATCCCCCCAATCCAGCGAAAAGGTCTATCATCAGTGGCTTCCTCATTCACTCTCCACCCGCCAGTAGGTGATGCGGAGCAACTCGACGGGCGGGCGATCGAGGGTGGAGGGCATCTACTCCCCCATCTCGATCCTGAGGAACGCCGCGGTGGCCGTCTCCTTGTCCGGTTTGCCGAGGTCGATGACCGGAGCCAGTTCGTCCTCCTCGCGTGGGATCGGCACGATTCCCTTGATGGCCGTCTTCAGGAGGCGCTTGGCCTCGGGGGTCGTCGTCTTGAAGACCTTCCCATTCGCGGTGAAAAAGTGTCCCTTCATTCGTGATCTCCTTTTTTCTGTGGCCCCCGGATCGTCGGCTCGGAAGGCCGTTTCGCTCCCGACTGAGCGTTCCCCCGGCCGGAGCGGGGGGAAGAGGTTATCTTCCCGTTGACCTTCTCTGCGTCTCTGGCCACGCCTTGACGCCGGGGCAGGAGAACGATGTTTTCTGCGCCCGGACCGTGGCTCCGATGGCAACCGTGTTCGCTTGGAGATAGGTTAGCGGAGCCTTCCCGGATGCGACCGCGAGGACTAGGGCCTTCAGATCGACCACCTCCATCTTCCATATCGTGACCTCCGCACTTCCGGCCAGTTTCGGCGGGGGAGGGGGAGCAGGGACGAAGATGGGGGTAGCGATGGCCTCCTGGATGATGGCGGCGGCCTCCTCCTTCTCTCCGGCGGCTTCCGCTTCGGCGGCGGCGCGAAGGGCGGCCTCGTCGCGTTCCTTTTTCGCCTTCTCCTCGGCGATCCGCTGTTCCTCCTCCCTGCGTTTCCGATTCTCGGCGTCGAATCGCATGATCTCCCGATTGACGATCCCCTCGGCCTCCACAATGGGGGCTTCGGCGGCGGTCTTCTCGGCAACCATCTTCGCCCGGTTGTCGTCAGCCAGTTTCTTCGCCGCCTTCCATTCCTCGATCTTTGGATCGTAGAAGGTGGCGATCACCTTCCGCGCGCGTCGGCAGTCGAGGAAAAAAGTATTCGCTGCCTCCTTCGTCGCGTAGTCCGTCACCTTTACGGCGAGGGCCTGATCCGGGAGGGCGATGGCAACGGAGCGGGCCTCCGTTTCCTCGGGGCTGATGTCGATCACCTTTGCTGCGTCGTTCATGCCGCCTCCTTCTTCCACCTCTCGACCGTGAGGGCCGCGAGGAATAAGTTGTAGTTCCGCTTCATATCGCCGATCTCATTCAGTCGATATGTGCCGTCATCCCGGAGGTGCAAGGAGAAGCATTTCGAGCAGGAAATATCCTCGGATACGCGCACCATCTCCCGGTACGCGGCCAACTGGATGGCCGTCGCGGGATGAGGTACGCCGGTCTTCGCGTCGATGAGACAGGTCGCCCCGTCCATCGTCACGACACGATCCGGGGTGCCTGCGAAAAGGTATGTCGCATGGTAGAGGGGCTTCTCGGAGAGCAGGATCTCGGGCCGCTTGTCTTCGATGAACCGCTGATAGGCTTCGCAGTAGGGCCGTAGGGTATCGTCGAGAATTTCCCAATCCAACGTTCCCCGGTCGATCATCTCCGTTGCCGCATGGACGTATTTCCCGCGAAGCATGGCCTCCATCGCCGATTGAGGGTAGACGAGCATTCCTGTCTCCTTCAGGACGCTCGTCACGGACAGGAGGGTCCGCCCATCGAGGGTGTAGGTATGGGATTCGGGGTCGAAGGAGAAGGTCACGCCGCCGCTCCATCCTTCGTCGCCTTGTCGAATTGTTCCTTTGCCTTCGAATGGACGGCTTTCAGCGGGGACCACTCCCCACCGCTTTTCTTCGGCATGGCGAACTTTATGGCGGCGAAATCCGATTCGCCGAACTTCCCTTCCTTGTTCGTGGTGAGGGAGTAGAGGATTTCCTCCGGTTTCAGCCCATTCACCTTGCCGATCACCTCGCACATCGACAGCAGTTCGGCGCGAAGTTCCGCTTCCGGCTTCTCGGCTTCGGAAGATGCGGACGCCGACGTCCCTGCCGTGCCCTTCTCCTGCGGCTTCTTCAGGCCGTCCTTCTTGTACTCGACCTTCCCGAGGACATCTCCCTGCTTGATCCCGGCGAACTTCTCCAGGTCCTCCCATGTCAGGTTGCGAATGCCGAGGAGCCGGGTGATCCCGTTGCCGAGCATGTTCGTCAGTGCGGCCATCTTCACGTCGCGCTTGTTGTCGCGCTCGTCGATGGTCTTCTCGGTCTTCACGTCGTTCACGTATTTGTTCTGCTTGAAGAAGGAATCCTTCGAGGATCGGGACCCCTCTACTTCTATGGACCGCCCGCCCATTGAGAACTTACCCTGGAACGTGTACGTGTAATGACCGTCCGGGTCCTGCTCGTACAGCGGCTCCGGCGTCAGAAAACTCCACGACACGTTGAACAGATTGGCGATCTTCTCCGCTCCGCTTACCTGGAGGTACGGCTTCCCCTGCTGATCCGTCCAGTCGGAGGAATTCGTCACCTTCAAAGCGAGCTGCTTGATCTTCACGACCGCATCAATCCGAGCCTCGGCCATCTTTGCGATGGCGATGAGCGAGTCATCCGCGATCGGCGCGGCGTCCCGGTATACATCCACGTCCTGATCCCTTCGTGCGATTTCTCCGCTCATAAATCCTCCTTTGTCGGCTGTTTGGTCATCTTTCCGTAACATTCGAAGCACATGGGATTCCCCGCCCCGTCCACGTTCCATTCTTCATGCGCCGTGAAGATGTGACCGCAATCCAGACAGCGGGGCGGATCATTCGGGGCGTTGCAGAAATTGCAGGGGCAACGTTTCATCCAAAGTACCCCGCCAACGCGATCGCTAGGACGCACACGATGAACGCGCACAGGAGGAGGTCACGGAGATTCATCGCAATCCCTCCCTGAACGTGATCGCCCGCCACACGCGCTTCATCCTCGGCAGGAATCCATCAAGGATATCCATGCGCACCGCATCGGAATGTAGACGGTGCTTCCAGTAGTGATCGGCCTCCATCATGTTCCGGGCTGCGCGCATTTCGATGAGGTCGAAGCGGTCGTCGAAGATCTTGAGGGTGTCCATTATTGTGCCTCCTCTTTTCTCTGACGCACGTGCGCCTCGCACATGCAGGGGCCGCAGGTGGCGCGAGCTTTACATCCTTGACGGCGGCGGCGAACCTCGCTGATGGAAATGTTCAACCGATGCCCTTCCCTGCGAACGGACTCCTTCGCGGGCAACGTATTGCTCATGCCGTCCTCCTTTCGTTCAGCAGTATTTCATCCATCGTCCGCGCCCTGTATTCCATCTGTCTCCCATGGCGCGGCCGCTTCTCGATCAGCCCCGCGTCGTGCAACTCGTCCAACCGCTTGGAGGGCGTCGTGGTGAAGCAATCTCGGATGATCTCCGTGCTCGTCACGTAGCAGCCTCGCCGGATCAGATAGGCGAGGATGCGCTCACACTGAGGCTTCACACCGCCCACCATCTCCAGCATCGCTTGCAGACCGCCGCGCCGGAGGGTAACTCGAAGGCTTGGTGGCCGAAGATCCAGCAAATCAGGCGGCGGATCATGCGTTCCCCTCCTTATTTGGGCGGCTATCGCTTCAGCTTCGGCGCGTTGCGCCCTTGTGGACCGCCACGTACCCGGCCTTGGTGAGCGCGTCCGCCCGCAGCGTCGCGCCCTCGTAGACCGCCACGTGCCCGGCCTGCACGATGGGCAGATTCCAGACGCCATCGCACACAAGCACTTTTCCCGCCGCGGCGATAGAGTTCATCTTCTGGGCCAGGAGACATTGGACCACTTCTGGAGGCGTATCTTTTCCGAGCCCTTCGCCTTCCGTGCCCTCCGCCGTGGGCCATATCTTGCGGATAGCGTGGTGGCCCGTCGCGTCGTTCCACTGGATTCCGTGCCGTTTCGCGTCGGCGTCGGCGACGTAGAGCACGGCACCGTCGGTCGTCCTGATCCAACTCGGGACATCACACATCGGCAGATTCCGCCTTTCGTATTTTCATTGCTCCTTCTTTCGTGCCATCCCGGGTTCGCCGCCCCTTTTGTGCATTCCAAAGATCATCCCCGCCCTTCCTTCTCCCTGATCGCCTTCTGCGGCCCCTTGAACGCCTTCTCGATAGCCTCGACCAACTCCGGGTCGTCGCCCATAAGCGCCTCCACCGCGCCGATGATCGAGGCCATCCGGTCGCGCTGCTCGGGCAATGCGGCGATGATGTCCATTCGCCCCAGGAAGAAAAATTTCCGAGAGTCCTTCATCCCGCCGCTCCCTTCCATTCCCCGATCACCTTCACCTTCCGACAACGCACCTTCGTTATGTCGGTCGCGTACACAACGATGTCCTTCCGTGCCACTTCGCACGCGAGCACCTTGCCTTCGCGATATCGCAGCGCATCGTGCGGAGTGGGGGACAGGTGCAACCCGCCGCCGCATTGACGCTCCGGGTTCGGATCCCAATCGGGACAGACGACCTCGCCCTCATACTGGATCTTCCCGGTCCAGTGGTCGCATCCGTCCTCCTTCACGGACTTGTAAAGCGTCAGCGGTTTATTGCCGTCTCCGTATATCTCGCAAAACGATTTAATGGAGTGCTTAAAAGTTTTCGTGCGGACGACGGTAACGTCGGTACCGTGACGCTTGATAGTCGGCTTGCAATCCTGGCAGACGATGACCACGACATGGAATGCCTCTGCCTTTACCTTCGCCGACAACAGGCGAAGGATGGCGTTCTCCCGCGCCTCGACGGTCGCGTTCTCCCGCGCCTCGACGGTCGCGTTCTCCCACGCCTCGACGGTCGCGCTCCCCCACGCCTCGACGGTCGAATTACCCCGCGCCCGGACGGTCGAGTTATCCCGCGCCTCGACGGTCGCGCTCCCCCACGCCTCGACGGTCGCGTTCCCCCACGCCCTGACGGTCGCGTTCCCCGACGCTCTGACGGTCGCGTTCTCCCGCGCCTCGACGGTCGCGTTCCCCGAAGCCTCGACGGTCGAGTTCTCCCGCGCCTCGACGGTCGCGTTCCCCGAAGCCTCGACGGTCGCGCTCCCCCACGCCTCGACGGTCGCGTTCCCCCACGCCCTGACGGTCGAGTTATCCCGCGCCTCGACGGTCGCGTTCCCCCAAGCCCTGACGGTCGCGTTCCCCGAAGCCCTGACGGTCGCGTTCTCCCGCGCCTCGACGGTCGCGTTCTCCCGCGCCTCGACGGTCGCGTTCTCCCGCGCCTCGACGGTCGCGTTCTCCCGCGCCTCGACGGTCGCGTTCTCCCGCGCCTCGACGGTCGCGCTCCCCCACGCCTCGACGGTCGCGTTCCCCGAAGCCTCGACGGTCGAGTTCTCCGGCGTCTGCTTGATCGTCAGCGGCACCTTCGGGTCGGAGTAGACGTGGACGGCGATTTCCTCCGCGAACTTCTCCGGCAGCGCATCCCACTCGGCCTGATTCTTGACGATGACTGTCTTCACCGTTCCCCTCCCGTCCTCTTCACGCCCATGCGCTTAGTGCCCCCGTATCCGCGGGGCGTACCGTCGATCAAAGACCTGCCATCTCTGCTCCCGGGGCCGTTGCGTTATCCACCGATCCGCTCAGCGGGCGGGATCGGCAGGGCTGGTGCCCGGATTGGTCCGCCTATTTGGCGGGGTGAGGCGTGATCTGCTCCCATAATACACGATGGAAATATTCTGTCAATACTTTTTTACGTGTGTCTTAAAAATATGACTTGACGCGGTCTGTCGAATCTACTATATTGCGTCTCGGAGGTGATTCTCTTGGCGCTTAATTTCACGGACGACCAAAAACGATGGCTCCTGAAGGAGCACTCCGATTGCACCCGGCAGCATATTTTCGCATGGGAGTCTGGAACCTTTCCCGGCCCTAAATGGATGCCGATCATTCTGAAGGTTACGGGGCTGTCCTACGTAGAAGTGAGGGCCATGTACCCGGATAAGGATACCAACGGAAAAGCCGGAGCTGCTTAATCCGAATTTAACTTTTCACCGCTTCCACGAGGGCCGCGCCGGATTGCAACTTATCGACAGCCCAAGCGTTTTCGTACAACTCATGACCGGCGAGGAGTATTAAATGCCCCGCCTCCCCGGAATCTTCACCACCGATGAATACCGCATCCTCGCGGAAGCGGGCATCCCGAGCGCAGCGGTCAGCAAATATTCACATCGTCATCTGATCCCGCACGGAACCCGACAGCAGCAGATCATCGCCCTGCTTGGGCGTGATCCGTGGAGCGGTGCGACTGCGAAATCCGCCGTAAGGCCGAAGATCCGCCAGCCCGCGCCAGCAGAGGCTCCGGCGATTAGCAATCCGGCGGCGGCGAATTGTCAACAAAACGTCAAACATTGTCAAATTGACATTTCCACGCGCCCCCACATCGAGATCAACCCGTGCGTCGACGACGGCGTCTGCTTGGCGGTCCGCACGGCGGCGATGCGGCCGGTGGCGAACACGCTGTTGGACGCGAGGCGCAGCATTCCATGCACAAATTGCAGGCAGGGAATAGCGAGGGCGAAGGCGGAGGCGGCAAAGAAAGTAGTCCACGTCGGGGCGCTCGTCTGCTCATGCGGCGAGCCGAAGTCCCGGGACGCGAAGGAATGCCAGGACTGCGCGAAAGAGAGAAGGAGGGCACTGGCGTGAGAGTGCGCCCTAGCCTTTCCGAAACCGATGTAGCGAAGGGGATCATGGACTACCTCTCAGATCTTCATTGGGAAGTTTTCCAAGAGGTAACCGGGTCTGCGGGTCGAGCCGATATCGTGGCGCGGCAGAACTCCATCGTCTGGATCATTGAGACGAAAACCACATTCGGTCTCCCGGTGATCGAGCAGGGAAAACGGTGGATTCCGCACGCGCACTTGGTCTCGGTCGCCACCCCATCACACCCCAGAGAATTCGGGAAGGAGGTCTGCCGACTCTTCGGAGTAGGGATTCTATCGGCGGGCCGCGCCTATTCGGACAGGAGCGGAACAACGGAAATCCTGCGCCCCCGATTGAACCGGAAACCATGGAAAATTCCGAAACTATGCGAGGAACACAAAACATACGCGCCCGCGGGGACAACGGAGGCGGCTACTTTACCCCGTTCAACCGGACGTGCCGCGACGTGCTGGCCGTGGTGACGCGCGAGCCCGGGATCACGATGAAGAAGTTGGTCGATATGGTTGATCACCATTACGCCAGCGATACCACGGCTCGGAACTGTTTGCGCAACTGGATCAAATGGGACAAGGTGCCCGGCGTCGAGATCCGATACGAGAAGAACAAGATGTTCGTACACCCGAAGGAGGCGCTGGTATGACTCCCTGCCCTAAGTGCGCATCTATCCGCATCTTCCCCATGATCGGAATTTTCTACGGCATCGACAACGCGCCCCACCATGCAGCGTTCAATTGCCGGTGCGGAGATACCAGGGGGATCGTGTGGGCGGAATGCACGGAGGAACAGCGGCGGGAAGCCTTGAACGCAGAGCTGGCAAGGACGGGAACGAGCGAGATGATGATGAGGGAGGGGTAGGGGGTGGACAGGTACATCAACCGGGTCATCCACGGCGATTGTCTTGAGGTCAAACGATACGCCGGGGCGCACGCAGATACGGTGATCGTCAGGCGGAAGGTGGAGGGGGAAGAAAGTGCCGGGTGAAAAAGGCTCCTATCGGTCCGTCTATTCGGCGATTTGGGATGACCCGGAATTTCAGTCGTTCGACCTTCTCACCCGACAGGTTTTCTTCTACCTTCGGACGAATAAGGACTGCAATTTCCCCTGCATCTATGTGTTCTATCCGTCGATCCTCGCCGAGTACTTTCAGGGCATCAAACCGGGGGCGCTGGATAGGGTATGGGATACCCTATGCCGTACCCACTGGATAGCCTATCAACGGCCTATTTTATGGATCATAAAAGGACTGAAAAACGAGCCGAACTACTCCGCGAAGTCCGATCAACAAAAGGCGGGCATCGTCAATATCCTAAAAACTCTCCCAAAACTCCATATCCTCAATGAATTCGCGGAATACTACGGGGTCGACTATAAACCCGAGGCCACAAAGATACCCTCACCTATACCCTCACCCATACCCTCACCCATACCTACCCCCCTACCTATGGGGGAGCAAGGAACGGGAACGGGAACGGGAACGGGAACGGGAAAGAGCGTTGTGACCCGCCCAGGAAACGGGCGGTTCACCCCGCCCACCCTCGAAGAAGTCTCGGAACACGTCAAGTCCCGAGGCGGGAGGATCGACCCGATAAAGTTTCACGCGCATTACACCTCCAACGGCTGGAAGGTCGGAAAGAACCCGATGAAGTCATGGCGGGCGGCGGTCGTGACATGGGAGAGGAGCGCGAACCAGTGAACGAGGAATATCCGGTCGAAGAGCAGGTAGCTGCGCCGAAGAAGACCTACAAGGACCACTTGCGCGAATGGATTACGTCCGATTGCAGAAACAAATTCTGCATCGACGGTGGGGTGTCAATCGACGATGGACAGTATGTCACCCACTACCGATGCCCGCTTTGCAATAGGACACCCGTCCCGTCGGCATCACTTTACACGGGACCGATTGAGGAATGGACCGATGCAGAGATGGCGGCGCGGTTGAAGGACCGGAAGGATGTTTATTTCGACCGGGAGTATCGGTATCGCCGCGGGATGGAGATCATGGCGTTGCTGAAATCCCTGACGTACGGGGCCGGAAAAAACAGGACGGATCGGGTGGAAAAAGAAATGGTCCCGATCGGTTGACTCCGCCTGACCGTAACGAACCCACAACGGAAAAAGGAGGATGAAGAAATGGCAGTCGTGACGATTGACGGAATTGTGAAACGGACGGCGACGGCGTTGCGTAACCCCGGGAAGGACGATCAGGAAGTGGTCGGGCAAGTGGTCATCGAGTACCCGATGGACAGTGGCGGAATCTCCGCGCTGTCGTTGCTCCTGAAGATGCTCAACAATCCGATCCGTGTTCAGTTGACTGACTTGCAACTGGAACTTCCAAGGGCGGTCGCGAAGTGAAAGAGGCCGACATCCAGCGGCAGATCCTCGACTACCTGCGGGCGTGCCGGATATTCGCATGGAGGAACAATACCCGCACGGTATTCGTCGCGGGTAGACCGCTAAAATTCGGGATCATCGGCGGGGGAGACATCATCGGCATCCTGCCCGGTGGACGGTTCCTGTCGATCGAAGTTAAGACGCCGAAGGGCACGACGGCGAAGAAGCGGGCGGAAGCGCAGGGGCAATTCAAGGTGGCGATCAACGAATGCGGAGGCGTGGCGATCACCGCGCACTCCGTCGAGGAAGTCATGGAGGCGCTGGATGCCGGTATTTAGGGGCGTCGTCATGACCGCCCCCCCCTTGCGGCTACTTGGTGGGCTTGCGCAGCGCCCGGTCGCGTACGTACTCGGAGACAGTCTGCCCCGTCTTGTCCGCCGCCGCCGCGATGTCGTCCGCCTCTGCGCCGGTCAGGCGCACTTGGAGCCACTTGTCCCTACGGTCCGGCGTGGAGCCGTCCACCTCGCGCAGATGCTCCGGCACCAGCGCGAGGACCTCGGCGGGGGCGACCAACGACCCGCCGTCGGGATTGGTCTGTCCGTAGCGGATCATCTCCCGCGCCGCGTGGGCCGCCGCCTTCTCCGCCGTGTCTCCGGCGGAGGCGTTGCGGTAGCCGCCGCCAAACTTGCCCTGTACCGTTGCCCTGTACCCGCCGCCCTTGTGCTCGATGATGACCGTGGATCGCATGATGGTCCTCCCTCCCTACATGCTCGCCAGCTTGGCGGCGTCTACGCGGATTTTGCCGACGAGGATGACCGCCGAGGGATCGGCGGCGATCAGCGCGCGGCAGAAAGTCATCACGGCGGCCCTGTCGGCCCCCGCCTCGTCAAGCTCGACCATCCAGTCGTTGTCCACGATGGGGCGCAGGGTCTTGATCGTGAGCCCGGCGGCCTCGGTTGCCTTGCGGATCATCCTGGGGTCGGTCGTCGTGATCGTCATCTCGTCACCTCCTGTTTTGTTGACCCCATCGTCCCATATCGTCGTAACAATGTCAATACATACTTACAGGGGATACAAGATATTTTTAATCCCTTTGGTAATCAATTACTTACGGGCGGGATACATATGGGCGCGAGGTGGATGGCCGCATGAAATACGATGGCCCGCAAACCCCTGATACATGCGGGTTGGAGGACATAGGCCCCGCAAACCCGCTACCTACAAGGGCTGGCGGGCCGAGGGCACGGAGGCGCTGGATGACCGATAGGACCTGCTCGCAAGGCCACCACGACAAGCCGATCAACGGCGTCTGTCCGCGTTGCATGGAGATCTACGAGGCCGAGATGACGCCGCAGGACCTGACGCCCGTGGCGATCGAGCCGACGGCGGAATGCCGGGGAGACTTCTTCCCCGACATTGAGGAACGCGGGTAATGCCGAAGTACGAGGACACCTTCGACGCCTACGACAAGGCCACCACGGTGTTGATGAAGCGCCGTGGTGGCCGGACGAACACTCCGACGAAGGAACACGGGGGCGGCGGATGTGGGGCGTTGAAGGATTATGAATACCTCGACGCACTTACGGTCTGGGCGCGGGCGGAGGCGACCGACCCCGGCAGCGGCGATCGCCCGTACTGGTTTATGCTCTACTTCATCCCGGACCCACTGTTGCCGAAGCCGGAGTGGACGGGTGCCGAGATGCGCGTACTGATGCGGGCGGTGCGGGACTTCGGCTGCGAATTGTGTGTGATCAACTTCATCCCTCGGTGCCCGAAGGCGAGGAGGGGATGCTTGAGGAAGAAGGGGGCGAAGCCGTGACGTGACCAGATGAGACTGGCTTGGACGAGACAAGACGAGACAACACAGCATCTACATGGAGGAAGCGGAAATGCGAATGATCGTTGCAACATTGAAGAGCACAACCCCAATGGCGCAATCGAAGTACCATCGCACGGAGAAACTGGAAAAGGAATTGTCTGATGCATACGAGGATCGGTCGAACTCGGCTTCATTCGTCGGCACGGGAAGACGAAGCCGGTCAACTACTACCCCGCGTTTATTCGTGAAATAGGCGATTGCACCAATAATGAGGACACCGAAAGCAAGGAGGGAAAACTCCTTGAATACCAATAGGTTGCGGATTGGTGCATTGGTGCAGTCCCTCTATATAAGATCTATAGTACTGCACCAATCGTTTTCGCCGGTCCTCGGCGGTGGGAAATGACCTCCAAAAAGCCCATCCCCTGCTACCTTTGCGGGGCGGCTCACAACAAGAAACGGCGTGATGCAAAAAAAACAGTTGACGCACTGATTCGGAAGTGGAATGATTCTTTTCTGTGAGGCCCGAATAGTCGGTACCGTCCGATTTCGGGCCTTTTCTGTATCAGCAATCAGGCCCCGGTGGAGCAATCCCGCGGGGCTTTTTCCGTTGGAGGACACGGCCATCTGGCAGATCGTGGCGACCGAGAAGACGACGGGCAAGCGCGTCCACCTCGCCACGGCAGACAACGAGCGTGAGCGGGACATGATCCTGCGCGAGGAACGTAAGGACAAGGCGTACAAGAAGGTCGAGGCGGTGAGAGTGTGGAACTGAAGATCGAGATAAAAGGGATCGAACGGCTGCGCGAGGAGTTCTCCTCCCTCCTGCCGAGACAGATCCGGTTCGCCATGCTCAAGGCGATCGACAGAACGGCGGACAAGACGAAAAGCCGGTTGTACTCCGAGATGCACCGGGTATTCGATCGTCCGACGCCGTACACGCTCAACGCGCTTCGCGTCAAGCCTCCCACGATGAGCAACCTACAGGCGGAGGTGGGATTCAAAGAACCGTGGGCGCCACGGTCCACGAAGTACCTCGAACCCGAAGTGGAAGGCGGACCGCGCAAGCGTAAGGGATTCGAAATGGCGATGTCGATGTTCGGAGTGCGTGGCCTCGGGATGCGAGGCGTCGGACGGAACATCCTTGGGAATAACGAGTATCTCGTCCCCGCGCGCGGGCTGCCCCTGAACCAATATGGGAACGTGTCGCCTGGCCTGATACAGAAGATCCTCGCGGGCCTACAGGCGCAACCGGATGTGAGAGCCAACACTACGGCTGCGTCGCGCGCGAAAAAGAAAAGCAATGAATGGTATTTCATCACGCGAGCGGGAATCTGGCAGCGCAAGGGGAGAAGGACCAGTCTGCTATTCCTGCGCACACGCAAGGCTCCCGCGTATTCTGCGCGGTACCCGTTCTACAGCCTGGCAAGCAAGTTCGCCGATGAAACATTCCCGGGAGAGTTCAGGGAGACGATCGGCGAGGCGCTGGAGAAGCAATAAATAACAACTGATTCAGAGTACGGCCCGGCAAGGGGTAGCTCCCCGCCCGACTCGTCATCGGGCAGCCGGGCCGTTTCTATTTCGACGAACCTCGGGACGGGAGGGGAAATGAAGCGGTGTAGAACGTGCGGTGTGGAGAAGCCCCTATCTGAATTCGGGCCGAAACGATTTGCATCCGGGAATGTCGGGCATCGTTGTCATTGTCGGCAATGTGTGAACGATAAAGGGCGCGACAAAGCAAGGGAAGACAGGCGGAAGCAGAGGGCCACTGATCCGGCAGCGTTCAGGAAGTATGCGCGAGAGTATGCCGCGAAGAAGCGAGCGACCGGGGAGCGCGGGGAGCAAAAGAAAAGATATCTGCGGGCGAAGGCCGAGAAGGAAGGCCGGGCGTTCTTGACTCGGGAGGAGCGGGCAACAGCAAAGCAGGAGCGACAAAGAGCGCAGGCAGAGGCGCAGGCAGAGAGAGCAAGGCAACCAAAGAAAGAGAACCGCAAGGAGATGTGGGTAAAAAGATTACGCGAAGAATTACCCGCCCTCTATGACCCATCGCTCTGCATTGATTCTTTGGCATATCGTGCCCGGTATAACCTTGACGATTCATTCAAGGCGCGAGAAATCACGCGAGCAGCGAAAGCGGATAGTCGCGCCCCCTTGTTCGATGATGGATCGCTGACATCTGGGGTTGTTTGCTCCCTGTTCTCCGTTAAGGATTGTCCGTACTGCGGGAAGCGCATGGCATCGCAAGATAAGACGTTGGATCATATCACCCCGCGATGGCGCGGCGGATGGCATTCAGCGAAGAACGTTATTGTCTGTTGCTTCAGTTGCAACAGCAGGAAGAGAGCAAAGACTCCCGATGAATGGCTTAATTCGATTGATGAATCACGGAAAGATCATGTTAGGCGAGCATGGGCTGGCGTGGGCGCGACAAGCACGGAGTAGGCGTGGCTTGCTGTTGCAGTGTAACTAAAAAGGTACTGGGACGAACATTTCGTCGGGGGTTTATTCGGAC
>JAEHJW020007589.1_pt1 | contig 19294 bp, 26 predicted proteins | sample 9271431 | NCBI WGS metagenome assembly JAEHJW02 | reverse complement strand
TTCTACATGCAGGCACTACGCGACGAGTCCAAGAGCATCGAGGAAGGCCGACCGATCTTTGTCGACACCGAGATGATCGAGATTCGTGTCCGAGGCGACCGCAACAACATCGTCATTCGCCCTGTGCGCGAGGACGACAAGCGCCGCTTCCGCCAAGCCTACGGCGACTTCAAGGCGAACAAGGAGCGCACGGTCGACGGCACCCCGCTGACAGAGTGGCCTGCGATGTCCGCCAGCATGGCCGAGGAGCTCCGCTATCTGGGCTTCTACACGGTCGAGCAGCTTGCCGAGGCGAACGAGGCCGCGCTGTCGAAGGTGCCGGGACTGTTGACGATGAAGAATCGTGCGAAGCTCTTCCTGGAGTTCGCGAAGGGCATCTCCCCCATCGAGCAGTTGCAGCGCACGGTGGAATCGCTGATGGCGCAGCAGCAGGTCTTCATGACGAATCAGACGGCGCAGAACGCTGCCTACGAAGATCTGGACCGGAAGTACAAGGCCCTCCTGGAGAAGCACGCCGCGACGGCGTAAGGAACATCGATGCCCGCCTTCAACCGAAACATCACCGGCGGTCAGGCGGTCATCGATGTCATGAAGGGCATGGGGCTGACGCCGCCCACTGTCATCTCTTCGAGCCAAGACCCGACTGCACTTCAGCTCTGGGTCTTGGCCTCTGAAGTCGGACAGCAACTGATCGGCGAGCACGTGTGGCAGTTCCTATCGGGCGAGTTCACGATCACCACCGTACCGGGCACTCCCGGCTACAATCTTCCCACCGACTTCGACAGCTTCCAGTGCGACTCCTCGTGGAATCGCACGACCCGCCTTCCCGCCATCGGCCATCTCAAGGAATACGAGTGGCAGATGCTCAAAGCCCGCAATCTCGCGGGTACGACTTTCACGATGCTGTTCCATATCGACAATGGGCAGGTCGTCTTCTATGATGTGCCTACGACCGTGCAGACGATCGTGCTGCCGTACACCAGTCGCGGCTGGGTTCGGACGGCCAGCAGCGTGAGGCAAGACAATTTGACGGCAGACGACGATACGGTCCTCTACGACAGCCAACTCTTCAAAGAGGCGCTCAAGCTGAAGTGGCGTGCCGAGAAGGGCTTCGATGTCACTCGTCAGCAGGCCATCGTGGATGCAATGATCGCCCAGGCGAAGGCCAAGGATTCTCCGGGCAGAACACTCACGCTGGGGCAGGCCGGTTCGTACCCGTACATCGGAGTGCTGAACATCCCAGACTCCGGCTACGGGAGCTGAGATGTACCGGCCGAAGGCTGCCTTCCCCAAGACCCACACGGTTCGCTCTGTACCTGCTCCAGTCGGCGGGCTGAACTCGCGCGATCCAATCGCGTCCATGCCAGCCACGGATGCGGTGAATCTCGTCAACTGGCTACCAGATACGAACGGGGTGCGCTGCCGGAAGGGCTATCTGGAGTGGGCCAAGAACTTCCCAGGCGACATTGCCGTCGAGGGCATCATGTCGTGGTTCGGCCCGGCCACTACGATCCCCGGGGGCACGTTCCTCTCCGATCCTACGTCGATGCCGGGCAAGCTCTTCGCTGCGACGAAGACGGCCATCTACGACGTCACCACGCGCACGAATGCTCCCCCGGTATCACAAGTTCTGAGTGGATCGGACAACGCGGGTTGGTTCAGCAGCGTGATGCTGACGAACACGGCGGGTTCGTTCCTGCTGGCCTGCTCTGAAGCCGACGGCTACTTCACGTACGACGGCGCCACCTGGGTGAAACGAGTGGCGGGCGGGGGAGCCGGGCAGATAAACGGTGCCGACCCTGCGAATTTCGTACACGTTTCCATGTGGAAGCGTCGTGCTTGGTTCGTGGAGCGGAACACGACGAAGGCGTGGTATCTCCCCACGGACTCTATCTCCGGCACGGTCAACTCCATCGATTTCGGCCCGCTGTTCAAGAACGGCGGCAGTCTTTCCTACCTTGCGAACTGGACAATCGATGCGGGCGAAGGCATTGACGATCTTCTGGTGGTGGTCGGTAGCAACGGTGATGTCCTGGTATACAAGGGGACTGACCCAAGCTCGTCGACTACTTTCGCGCTTGTCGGGTCCTGGTACGTCGGACAGATACCCGTAGGCCGACGCGCGTACACTCAGTACGGCGGTGACTTGATCATCGTCAGCGCCGACGGTGTCTTCCCCATCAGCTACGTTACTCGCGGCGGCGCGGCCTTCTTGCAGGCGTCGTCCAAGGAGTACACCAGCAAGATTCGCCCCACCATCGGAGAGGACTTGCGAGCGAGCTTCACCGCTCGCGGGTGGGACTTGCTCCTGCACCCCAGCGAGCGAATTCTGCTGATCAACGTGCCAAACTACGGCTCTGTCGTGAACAAGCAATACGCGATGTCCACGACGCAGAACCAATGGGCCATCTTCCAGGACATTCCGATCTACAGCCTCGGAAGCTCGGTGGGGTACTCGTTCGCGGGCACGCGCACTGGAAAGCTGCTGCTGATCTTCACTGGTTTCTTCGATAACGTGGCCTACGGAGCGACCGTGGGCACGGGCATCCGAGGCGTGATTCAGCCAGCCTTCAGTGACTTTGACTCTCCGGCCATCAGCAAGCAGTTTGTGATGATGCGGCCGAACTTCCTGGCTGGGGATACTCCTGGCCTACAAGTCGGCATCAACGTCAATTACTCCATCACGCCGCCGATTGGCTCCCCCACGTTCTCTGTCACGGCGAACTCGCTGTGGGACGTCTCGCTGTGGGACTCGGCGATTTGGAGTGGCGGGCAGAAGGTCTACTCTGCCTGGATCAGCGTTGGTGGCGTCGGCTTCGCTGGCGCGGCCTCCATGGTGACTTCTATTGTGGCAGACTCTGTGCTGACGTCCATCGACTACATGGCCCTCGCGGGAGGGCCGCTGTGATCGTATCTACCCCCCGAGAGTCTCTCTGGGCGTTCATTAACTCCAGGGTCGGTATTCCCTGGTCAGAAGACTTTCGCGCAATCGGGCTTGTAAAAAACGCTTGTCTTCAAGCCGTGGTCGCGTATAATGGCTACACCGGACGGACGTGCTTCATGCACAGTGCCATCGATGATCCAACAGCGATCGATCGAACATTCGTCAGGGCGGTGTTTCAGTATCCTTTCGTGCAGTGCGGCCTCACCCACGTTCTCGCTCTCGTCGATAGCGCGAACTCAAGGGCTCTCGAGGTGAACACACGGCTAGGATTTCGTGAAGTAAACCGCTTTGAGGGCGCCGGACTCGAGGGGCGGGACATGCTTCTGCTCCAAATGACCCGAGACGAATGTAGGTGGCTCAATGGGAAAGAAAAGTCCTCCGCCAGCACCGGACTACGCCAGCATCGCGAAGCAGCAGTCGCAGGCGTCGAAAGAGCTGACGCAGCAACAGACTGTTGCGAACCGGCCTAACATCACGACCCCGTGGGGGTCGCAGACTTGGACGCAGAACGGCGACAAGTGGGCCACGAACATCGCGCTGAGTCCGCAGCAGCAGGCTGCTCTGGATTCGCAGATGGCCGTCACGCAGGGCCGATCCGAGGCAGCCCAGGGCCTGCTCGGTCAGGCCACCGGGGCGTTCAACAGCCCCATGGATTACTCCGGTATCACGGCTGGCGCCGATCCGATGAACCCGACTCGAGCTCGAAGCTCTATTGCGGATTCGGGGGACATTCTCAACAGCTTTGACCGCGGAGGTCAGGTTCAGGACTCCTTCAACCAAGGAGGCCCGATTCAGACTCGCCTGAACAACACGGCGGGCGACTGGCGGCAAAAAGCTCAGGATGCGGCCCTCGCCTTCATGAAGCCGCAGCAAGAGCAGCGTCAGCAGGCCCTCGAGTCGCAGCTTGCGAACATGGGCTTGACTCGGGGCAGCCAAGCGTGGAACTCGGAGATGCAGCGTCTCCAAGATCAGAACACCCGCGACAGCTTCCAGGCGTTCGGCGCTGGCCAGAGCGAAGCGAACATGCTGTTCGGGCAGGACCTCGCCAGCGGGCAGTTCGCGAACTCTGCTCAGCAGCAAGGCTACAATCAGGGTCTGGGGGCCGCTGAGTTCGCCAACCGCGCGCAGAACCAGAACTTCGGCCAGAACGCTGCGATGGCGGCGTTCAACAATCAGGCCCAAGGGCAGCAGCGAGGGCAGAACGTTCAAGACGCTCAGCTCTACAACCAAGCCGCGATGCAGAACAACAACGCGGATCAGATGGCCGGCAATTTCAATCAGCAGCTTCGTCAGCAGCAGATTGCGGAGATGCTGCAGAAGCGGAACCAGCCCCTGAACGAGTTGAACGCGCTGCTGACCGGCCAGCAAGTCAACAGCCCGAACATGCCTTCCTTCAACACGGCGGGCAGGGCGGAGACTCCTCAGCTGCTCAACGCTGCGAACATGGGCTATCAGGCTCAGATGGACGCCTTCAACGCCGAGCAGGCTGGCCTGGGCGGGCTGACGAACGGCTTGTTCAGCCTCGGCTCCGCCGCGATGGGCAGCCCGACCGGCTGGGCGGGTCTGTTCAACATGAGCGACTTCCGTCTGAAGAAAGACATCTTCCCCCTGGCTCTCCTGGCGAACGGCATCCAAGTGGTCACGTTCCGGTTCAAGGATGATCCGACCGGGGAAGTCAAGATCGGAGTCATCGCGCAGGACGTCGAGAAGATCATGCCCGAGGCTGTTTACAAGGGCGAAGACGGCTACCTCCGTGTCAACTACAACATGGTGTTCGCATGATGGACCAACCTCTCACCCCCGAAGAGTACCAGAAGCTTCTCGATCTGGGGAACCAGAACATGGGGCTGGACAATCAGATCGCCATGCAGCAGAAGCAAGCCGACATGCTGCGGCAGGGCAATCGTCCTGACATGCGTCAGGCGGGCCGTCTCACGGTGGCCCCGCACTGGATGGAGCTCGTGGGCGGGCTGGCTCGCGAGGGCGTGGGCAACCGCGTCGCCAATCAGGCGATGCAGGGGCAGAACACCAAGGTCGGGAACATGGGGATGCAGAACAATCTTCTGCTCAAGGCGCTCATGGGGAACCAGCGGCTGTCCCAGCCGGGCACGCCTACCGTGACGAACTACCCGAACCTCGCTGATGGAGCGATGTAAGTGGAAGAGCTCGACCCCCAAGCCGTTCAAGCGCAACTTCTGCGCCGAGCCCTGCAAGCGAAAGCTCTGCAGGATGCGAATGCGAACGCCCATCAGTTCGATACCCTTGCAGCGGTGTCACAGATGGCGAACAATCCGGGGGTCGCTCAGGCTGCGAAGATTGCCCAGACGAACGCTCAGGGTCGGTACAAGCCGCTGAGCCTCGGCGCGCAAGGTTTCGCCCTGCCGGCGTCCGGAGACTTTGTTGCCTCCCCCATCTACGAGGATCAAAAGAACTCCGACCGTCTGCTGCGGCAGACGCTTGCTGACCAGACCGCTGCGCAGCAGAAGGCAGAGACCGAGCGTAAGCGGGAGAACGATCAGCAGCGCGCCCTCTTCCAGACGGCGCTTCTCGGCATGCGTGGCTCTAACGCTGATCTTCAGCGCCAGCTTCTGGAGGCCCGAATCGAGGCGACCAGGGAGCGCGGCTCCAACGCCAAGACGAAAGAACTTGATCAGCAGCTGACGAAGTACACGAACGCCATCGAGAAGGGTAACATCCCCGCGATCGACACCGGCCTCAAGAAGATCAGCGGTATCTTCGAGAAGTACCAGACCGGAGACATCCCGGGCTTTGGTGCTGTGACGAACATGCTGCCTGACATGATGGTCAGCGACGAGGGCAAGAACAACCGAGTCGACATGCAGCTGACTGCAAACCAGATTTTGCGCGGCTTGTCGGGTCAAGCGGTCACCGGCCAGGAAAACCAGCGTTTCCTCACGGCGGTCGGCCGTGGGGCGGGCATGACCGCGGAACAACTCCGTCGCGGCTGGGCCAACGTCTACGAGGAAATCAACAGCAAGAAGCGCAACCTGAACTCCATGCTGTCGCCGGATGCGATGGCTGAATACCGCAATCGTGGCGGCGCGGACTATACGGATTACGAGCTCCCCGCGTGGGCGAAGCCATTCATGGCGAAGCCTGCCGCAGCGGGCGATGCTCCTGCCGGGGTGCCGGCTGACGTCTGGAAGCACATGACTCCGCAGGAGAAGGCACTGTGGAAGAAATGACCCTTGAGCAGCGTCGAGCGATGGCGCTGGCAGCCGCGCGGGCGCGGGCTGCCCAGGGCACGGCCCCTGCGCCGCAAGCAGTTCCTGAGGGCTCCCAGGCCCCTCAGAGAGCGGCTACTGCCGGGGGTGGCCCGCTGGCCCTGTTTAACCGCGCTCTATGGGGCGGCGGGGCGGCTCAGGCAGGCGCTGCGGATGCGGTGATCAAGGGCGTCGTGGGCCTGAAAGACTTGGTTGGCCTCGCGAGTGACAACGACCGAGCCGTCCTCGAGCAGATCAAGCAGGAGTCTGAAGCTGACCCGGAGAAGATGAAGCGGACGGCTGGCGGTGTCGTCGCGAATGTGGCCGGCACTTTCGTTCCAGGCAACGCGGTTGCGAAGGCCGTCCAGGGCGTCAAGCTGCTTCCCTCTGCGCTGCGCGGAATCGCAGGTGCGGCTGGAGCAGCAGGGGCTACCGATTTTGCCCTGACCCCCGGCAGCTATTCCGACAAAGCCGATGCGGCTATCGAATCCGCCAAGACCGCCGGTCTTCTACAGGGCGGAGGGCAGCTTCTGGGTAAGAGCTTGACCGGCATGTTCAAGGCCACCCCGGACGCGGAGAAAATGTTCGCGCAGGGCATCAACCCCACTCTTCAACAGGCAGCCGCTGGCCCTGTCGGTCGGTTTGTCGGAGGTCTGACTGCTGGCGTTCAAAATCTGAAAACCCGTTGGAACGACGAGGTCGCCAACGCTATCCTCAAGAAAGCTACGGAGGGCAATGAGAGTCTTCCCTCGGGTACGGGCGAAGAGTTCGTCAATGCCGCCCAGCGGTACATCGGGGACGAATACGGCAAGATCTGGAACGGAAAGCGCGTTCAGCTCTCCCCGCGTCATCGCGAGGCTGTCGTCTCGCGAGTGGGCGTCCTGCCCGCCGACGGCGTGGGCAAGGATGAAGCCACCGAAGCTGCGCGCATCATGGCGAATCGCATGGGCGTCACTGATGGGGTCTCCGATGCCGCGACGAACTTCCCGCTCAATCCGCAGACGTTCCGAGAAAGATTCAGAAAGCCGATCACAGACGCAGCGATGGCAGCGGACGGCGAAGTGCGGGCGCGTCTCCTCGAAGGTAGAGCTCTGCTCGACAAGCTGGTTACGACGAAAAACCTTACGAAAGCTGAGCAAGCCCGGCTCAAGGAAATTAATGCGCTGAACTTCGATGCGATGCGCATGGAAGAGGCTGCGCGTGGCGGCGGCATGGCGAAGGAAGGTCTCGATCTGTCTCGCCTCAATCGTGCGTACGAGCGCATGCTCGATCAAGGGCGCTCGATGGGGAACACGACGTACGATGAGATCATCTCCCCTGCCATGCGCATTTCCAGCGTGACGCCGAACCAGAACACTGCTCGCTCCATGAAGGCGACTGCCACTCGTCTCGCCCCTGCGGCACTCGGCGTGCTGGGCACGACTGGAGCGGCTGCCACTCTGGGCCTCTCAGGGGCGGTCGCTGTCGGCATTCCGTACGGCCTGTCGGCCCTGGGGCAGACGGCAGCCGGGGCGAAAGCCTTGACCGGGCAGTACGATTCGCAGAGAATTCTTGCGGAGCTTCTTCGCAACAACCTCGCAGGATTGACAGGTGCGGGCGGCGCTGCCCTCACCAATCAGGAGTAATTCATGCCTCGTGACGCAAGTGGAAACTATACGCTCCCGGCTTCGGGCAACCCCGTTGTCTCCGGCACGGCTGTCTCGTCCGTATGGGCGAATACGACGCTGGCCGACGTCGCCCAGGGGCTGACCGACAGCTTGGATCGTTCTGGTCGGGGGTCGATGACAGCCTCCTTCAAGTCTGTCGACGGCTCTGTGGCGCTGCCCGGTATGACGTTCGGCTCGGAGACGACGACTGGCATGTCTCGCCCCTCGGCGGGGCAGCTGTCGTTCAGCGTCCTGGGCACGGAGATTTTCCGAGCAGTCGCGGGCAGCTTGACCCTCGTCGGCGCTGCGGTCCTCACAGGCAGCGTCACGGGCGCCGCGTCGCTGAACGTCCTCAAGGCCGGCGACACGATGACGGGCGACTTGACGATCAACAAGGCGTCAGGAAACACGAGTCAGTTGCGTCTTGGTCAGTCCGGGATCGTCAACTGGGACTTGCGGAACGTCGCAACGACGGGTAACTTCCAGATTACCAACGGCGCCGGGGTCATCATTGACTCGCAAAGCCTTGGCGCCCTCACTGTGTTCTCCCTCACGTCTCAAGGCTGGGTCGGTATGGGAGGCGCCACTGCCGTTGGCAGCGGCAACTTCCTGCGCATGCAGAACCCCGGTAACAACGACGCAGGCCTGGAGTTCACGCGGGACAGCGCGACCCGGATGCGGATTCAGTCGTACAACCGTGCGGGGGCGGCGTACACGGATCTGCAGTTCGACGCACTGACTTATCGCTGGTCGACGAGTGGCACGCTGCGCATGGACGTGTCGAACGGCGGCAACGTCACGATTAACGCGCCGAGCAGCGGCACGACGCTCGTCGTGAACAGCACCGGCACGAACTTCAGCCTCTTCGCCAGCAACGGCACGGTGAGTTCGTTTTGGGGGATGTCTTCGACGCCCACGCTGACGCTCGGCACAACTACGAATCACGGCATTGACGTTTACACGAACAACGCGATTCGTATGGCTGTCGCCGCTGGCGGCAACGTCGTCGTCAACGCGCCGAGCGCGGGCGTCGCTGCCACGATCAACGGGGTCGACGGAAGTAACATTGCGAATCTGCTTGGTGGAGCAGGCAACGCCGTACTCAGTCTGCAGAGCACAGCAGCCTCTGGAGTCGAGGCTGCTGTCGAAGTTCGGAATTCCGCTCAAGTCTGGAAATTCGGTCTTGGTACTGGCGTCGGCGACTCGTCTTGGTATCTCAATGACGTAACCCGCACCGCTCAGCCGTTGAAAGTGACGACGACCGGCGCTTTCACTTTCAACGCCCCGACTGCCGGGACAACAGCGACTTTCAACGCCGTAGCCGGTGGTTTCGCCGCGCTGTTCCAGGCCGCAGCCGCCAGTGACGCCGTTGCCGTGTGGAACCTCAACGGCTCGACTCGTCAATATCAGTGGTATGTCAAGAACTCGGATAGCAATTTCGCGCTGCGTGACAACAACGCCGCGACCGATCGCCTGACGTTCAACACCAACGGCAAAGCGACCTTCAGCAGTGCCGCACTGACTGCGGTTCAGTCGGTCGCGTTCAGCGCGACGCCGACTTTCAATGCAGAATTCAGCAACTGCTTCGAACTCGGTACGCTCACGGCAAACGTGACCTCCAGTACGGTCAGCAATCAGACTGCGGGGCAGACGATTCAGATTCGTGTGCAGCAGGACGCGACCGGGGGCCGCACCTTTGCTCTCCCCGCGAGCGCAGTCGCCACTGGCTCGATCAACACGACAGCGAATAAGGTGTCCTACCTGACTCTCTATCGCGCGAGCGCGAGTGGCGTGCTCGAAGGAAGCTGGATGAACCTGCCATGACATTCGCGTCCCGCTTCATCGGATTCGGCGTGGGGAACGTGGTTAACCCCCTCGTGGGTGGCACGTATGGCGACCTCTCGGTCGATCCAACAAACTGTAGCTGCGGTCTGCGCTTTAACGTGGACGGATCGATCGACATCTTGCGCACGTCCCTCGGCAACCTGCTCGGCGCGCAGAAGTGGTTCAATCCGTCAGGCGGTTCGCCGGGGAACAACTATTGGGTTCGCTGCACGCTGACTTCGGGAACGGTATCTGGGGGCAGCGCTGCGACCGGATCATGGCTTGCGCTTTCTAGCTCGCGTTTGTGGCAGAAAACCACGACTGCTGTTGGACTCGTGGAATTTACCGCGACCATCGAAATCGCTACCGACTCTGGTGGCACGAACATCGTTTCCAGTGGATCGTTCACGATCCAAGCCGAGCGGGGGGTTTAATGGCAGGAGATCAACTAATGACCTCCATCGAGGCGCGGCTCATTGAGTCGAGCCTCTCGCAGATGCGGGCAGAAATGACCCGGCAAGGGGATACGCTCGTCGGCATCAACGAATCTCTGCGCACCTTGACCCGAGTTGAAGAGGCACAAATTCACATCAAAGAGCGCCTGTCCGAAGGCTCAAAGAAACTGACTGATCACGAGGCCCGGCTGTTAGTGATCGAACAGCAAATGCCTGGTCTCAAAGAACTGCGCCGCTGGGTCATCGGGGGAATCCTCTCGGGCATCGGCATGATCGGCATCGCGCTGGTCAAACTCGTCATCTTTCCGTCACCTTAGGAGTCATCATGGCCCCCGACAAACGCCTGCATTTCCTTGCTGGCCTGTTCATCTCTGTGATCACTGGCCTCCTCTGGGGGCACTTCGTCGGCTTCGCGCTGGGCGTGGCCGCTGGGGTGGGCAAGGAGATCGTGGACCGCGTTCTGAACAAGATCGCGGAGCGCAAGCATCTGCCCCCGAAGCATGACGTTGATATCTTCGACGCGGCCTTCACGATCTTTGGCGCTGCCGTGGGCGGCATGCTGTCCTCGTTCATCATCAAGGTGATCACGCAATGGCCCCTCTGATCGCAGCGCTAGTCAAATTCGGCTTCTCTACCATCGCGGGCGCAGTGGCGTCCAAGGGGAAGGAGTACGTCCAGGAGAAACTCGGCGTCAACCTCGACGACGCTCTGGGCACCGAACAGGGGCGCATCCAGCTGAAATCCATGGAGATGCAGCACCAAGAGTTTCTGGTCAACGCTGCCCAGGCGAGCGAAGTGCGCGACCTGGAGTACTTCAAGCAAGAGGTAGTGGATCGAAGCGCCGCCCGCCTGCGGGACAGTGAGTTCATCAAGCAGGGACTGCAGAACTGGCGCGCTCACGTGATGTTCGCCATCGCGGTCGCCGTCGTGTGCTGGCTCGTCTGGCTGGTGTGGAAAACGCCTGACCTCCCCGAGTACACGAAGGGCATCTTCACCCTGCTGCTCGGCCGCTTCACGGGCTACCTGGACAACATCTACAACTTCGAATTCGGCACGACTCGCTCGAGCCGCCAGAAGGACAACACGATCGAAAGGCTGACGAAATGAGCCTCGTTGCGGAACAAGCACAGTTCCTCAAGCACATCTGCTTCCTGCTGGCGAAGGCCGAGGCGCTGGGCTTCGTGGTGACAGCCGGCGAAGCGTTTCGCACCCCCGAACAGCAGGCGATCTACGTGCAGACGGGGCGCAGCAAGACGATGCAGAGCAATCACCTGCGGCGCTGCGCCATGGACTTCAACTTCTTCAAGGATGGCGTGCTTGTATGGGACAAGCGCGTTCTTCAGCCCCTGGGGGACTTCTGGGAGACCCTCGACCCGAAGAACTCCTGGGGCGGCAACTGGAACTCCTTCAAGGACGTTCCGCACTTCGAAAGGCGACCGTGAAAGAACTGACCGCAACCCTTACCGCCCCCGAATGGGACCTCGTGGCCAACGCTCTGGGGCAGCGCCCTTACGTGGAGGTCGCCAACATCTTGTCAAAGCTGGGCGGTCAGCTCCAGTCACAGAACCAGCAACCCGCACCCCCGGTCCCGAAGCAGGACCAAGGAGAAACGTAAATGGATGACTCTTGGCTGATCAACCTTCTCGGCCGGGGCGGCGCTGCCCAGGCCGCGAATGCGAAGGCCGCTCGGGCTGCTCAGCTCGAGAGCATGCTCATGCAGGGGCAGGGCGCATCACCGATGCAGGCCAACGTCCCCCAGGCCGCTGCGTCTCAGCCGATGCAGATGTCTCAGTCCGACTTCTTCAAAGCGCGATCGCCCGAGGAACGGATGAGGCAGCAGCAGGCTCTGATCCAGAAGCTACGGTCGATGGGACAATGAGCGAGGGCTGGGTGTGCCGACGCACATCCACCCTCGGGTCGTAGCAGGGCATGCGCTTCGCCCCGAACCTGGGGATGAGAAAGCCTGCTCGGGGCAATGTGACCTTCACAGCATTGTCTCCAACGAAGCGATGACCAGGGGCGGGAGGATTGACCAGACGGCCACCCCCATGTCCCACTCGGCGAGCTCAGCCGCGAACCAGATGGCCCCGAGCAGTGTGACCAGGATGGCCGGCTCCGAGTATAGGAACAGATGCAGGGTCACGTAGACGAGCGACCCTACGATCGCTGAGACAAGGTACTTCACGTTGATCTCCTTGGTGCGAAATTGCACCTAGCCAGTGTGCCAAGTCTAGCCGAGACAGGCAACCTAGGGGAAACCCTAACGCATACGACGGCGGGGCCGTGGGTGCTGGCCCACGGCCCCGCCAACTTTGCCATCGTAGAACGCTTAAAACGCCCTCAGGCGCCTTCAGAACTTGGGGCCTGGGCGGTAAGGGCTGCCCACACCCTCGCGGCGTCCTGAAGGTCGTTGGCAATAACCTTCCGGCGGGTCGCGCGATGGGTGTACAGATTCCTCCCATCCCCGTAGCCACCCTCGCACAGAAAGTCCGCGTCGTGCAGATAGGCGGGGTTGTCCTTCTCGTACTGCAGAAGCGTCTTGCCGTCAGCCTGAGTCATGGCGTAGTTGGGCGTGGTCGTCGGCATGCAGTGTTCGCGAATGAGCATCAGGTAGCCGATCAGATCGTCGATGTCGTCCGTAACTTGCCCACGATCGATCGAGATGCACTTGAAGATGTCCCAGCTGTCCTGCTTGACGAGATTCTCGATGCGATCCCACTTGCGGGCCATGACCATGAACGCCCCGGGGCCGCCCCTACGCCGCCATGACGAGCCGTAGTCCTTGTCTTTCTGCTCGACAGTTTTGACGATGCCGGCCATGTAGTCGGCTGCTCGCTTGAAGTCAGTCATTTCGTGTCTCTCCTTGCAGTCCAGTCGGCAAACGCGGCGAGCCAGTCGTTGCAGGGGCATGACGACATGATCTCTTCGCGGGTGAACTTCATTCCCTCGAGCTTTCTCGCGAGGTACATTCGTCGCAGCGGCTCGGCGATCAAGTTGAAGAAGTCTGTCTGAAAAAGAACCTCGCGATCCTCGGTCTCATGCAGTCCTGTGAGTTCCTCGCAATCTTGCACGAAATCGCGGTAGTCCTCGTGGGGGGCGACCAGCGGCATCGGCCAGACGTAACCCGGCGTGTAAGGATTCTGGTAGCCTGCGCTCGGGCGGCGCAAAAACTCCGCCGCCTGCTCGTTCTCGGTGTAGGCATGGAAGTTGTTGCTAAATTGACGGTACAGGCCGACCGGCACGCCCACCCCCGCTGCGACGACTTCCTGCAGAACGGACATGTGGACAGCATTCGCCCCGTAGGCACCCCAGAGGATGTCGTTGGAACGGCAGCAGACCGTCATGTTCAACCGCCCCTCGCGACAATCGAAGTAGATCGTCGTGTTACAGGGTAGGTCACGCTTTTTCTGGCCGAGGTCCAGCTTGGCGTCCCACATCTGCATGACCGCCTGCCGACTCTCGGGGTTCCCCTTGAGCACACGAACGATAGCGTGCAGTTGATCGATGTCCAGCACGTAGCGCCAGCGCGCTCCGTAGGCTCCATGGACGACGCCGTCGTCTTCCGCGTACTGCTTGAAATTCGCGTTGAACGGCAGCAAGAACTCGACGTTGTCGCGACCGGCTATCATCCAGATAGCTTCCATCAGGTGAAACACCGGGTTGGCATCACGCACCGGGTTGAATAGCACGCGCTCCGTCGGGTGCGCGTATTCGGTCACGACTGGGGTGGGGGCCACGATGACTGGCCCGTTGCGAGAGTTCTCCCGCACCCCTGACGTTTTCAAGTGCCAGAAACCCTCGGTCAGCGCCACGTTGACGTTGAGCGCCTTGATCGTAACTGTCATTTCTTGACCTCCTTGAAGACTTTCACAAGATGATGGGCCTGCGACAACGCGTCGTCCAGTGCGTTGTGGTGCACCCCCATGCGAACGAATGGAATTTCTGGGGCCAAGCTCTTCGCTGTTCGGTAGCAACGATTGTTGCGAAACAACCAGGGCAGATCGAGTCCGGTTTCTCGGTAAGCGTTCCCCAGCACAACATTGTCAAAGTCGCTGCCGTTTCCCCACATCTCGATAGATTTACGTGGGCCGACAGTCCCGTGGCACCATTCGGCAAACGAGATCAACGCCACAGAGAGCGCGGCCCTGAGTTCGAACGGCGAGAAAATCTTCCTCGCCGCATCGCTCTGGTTGAGCCACCACGTGATCGTGTCTCCGTCGGCCTGTCCGAACTTCATGGCGTCTGCCAAATCGATGACTTGATGAAATGAACCCCAAACTTCGCCAGTTTCCGGGTCCACCCCGCAGGCGCCGATGGCTACGACGGGGGCATTGCTGCGGGTGCCCATCGTCTCAAGATCCAGCATAGCGCCTCTCATACCGTGAACTCCTTCTGACTGATGGCGACCAGGGATTCCAAGAGCATCTGGATCTTGGGCTCGGGCTTCCAATAGTTCGGCCCCTTGATGACCTTGCCGTTCTCTACGATCGGCTTGCCGTCGGCCCCCAGCTTCGACTCGTTGCTGTCCATGATGATCGACAGAACGTATTCGAGCGGGAGGCCGTGCCGCTGAGCCTCGCTGGCCGCGTAGACCGAGATGTCACCGAGCCAGTCAGCCAGCATAGTCATCACCTGCGACGGATTGCCCATCGAATCGATGGCGTTGATGATGTCGTCGACTTCGTTGACCTCGTCCTGCAGGATCTCCTTGAAGCGCAGCAGGCGAGAACGAAGCTCCTGCGGAGAACCGGCCGTGGGGATGGACGGGGTCGGCAGGCCGTACATCTTGTTGAACGACTTGACACGTTCGAAAAACGGGATGGGGAGGGTCACAGCGTACTCCTTGAGTTGATTTCCATGAGATCGTCGGCCTTGTTGTGCATGAATCGCGCAGCCTGCCGAATGATGGCCACGAGATCGGAGTCCATGGGATCGATCGGCTGCTCCGAGGTGACGCTCGAGGGGGCGGGTGGCGGAACCGGCTTCAGCACGGGGCTGAAAGTCTTGAGCGCGATTTCCACTTGATCGCCCATGCGGTCATGCGCCGAGCGGAGTTCGTTCAGGGCCTGCTCCATGGGGGACGTATCCCGCGCTTCAGACCTCTTCGCAATTTGCTCCATCACTTTCCTTTCTGATGACAAGATTGTAGTCAAGCGCGAATCGCTCGACCTCTGCTGTGGAGATGAACTGTTTGAAGTACCAGCCGTCTGGATCATCTGCTGGCACGATCATGCAGTTCAACGCCGCCCCGTGGACGACCTTTCCGATCAGTAGTTCACCCTGCGGCGTACTTATTTCGGACATGGCCGTTTCCATCCTTTACGCGAATGTACTTGCTGAACTCACACATGCAGTTCTGAAAATCTTGCATGTGGAGGTTATGCAGATCAGGCGACAGGCGAGGACGAACCTCCTCCCATGCCTGGGCCAGCGCAGGGGCAAAGCCGGAAGGGGTCACGCGAGCGCCAAAATAGGCCTCCAGACCGCGCAAACTGCCGGGGCCTGGGGCTGCCCAGGTGCGCCAATCGGGCGCGTCCTGAAGGCTGTGGCCGGCGGTGTTCTTAAGGTCCGCGATGACCTGCGCGGAAAGAAAAGATCCAAGGCCGTTGATCTGCGTGAGCCACGAGTGCGCCCCTGCCAGAGTTATCGGCTCCGGGGGAGCCTCCCACGGCAGCACCCTGTTGTTTTCAAAATCGCGCACGGCATCCACCACCCCCATGACATAATCGATCTTGTCCATGCTCTGGCCGCAGGTGCTTATCGTGTACGCGCTCGTGAAGACTTTCTCCCCGCGCCTACGCCGCTCCTTCAGATAGTGTGAAACTGAGGGCAAGCCGCCGTCCCACACGACAGAGCAGTTCAACTCTTGCAACGACGGCGTGTAGTTAATCATGCGGGCCAGCACGATCTCCCACACGGCGTGATGCTTCGGTCTCCAGTTGACAGCCAGCCATTTCGTGACAGCGTCATCCTCACGACGGACGTTGCAGTAGCGGACGCGCCCCATGTAGGGATCGTTGGAGAAGCCAAACCTGAAGTCGTGGGTGACCCCCACCCCTAGCTCCTTGCGTTTCCGCATCTCCTCGCGCTCGGTGATCCAGTAGACCATCTCGACGGTTCTGTTCATTTCAGCACCCTCTCGATTTGCGCCATGCGCGACTTCACAAATTCCAGCTGTCCTCGCAGCCGAGCATTCTCCTCAAGCAGCGCTGTGCCGTCAGGCACCTTGGCAAGAAATTGACTGTGGTACTCCTGGAGAAGTTTCCAGCCCTCGACGGACAGCCCCAAGAACATTGTCATGACGCGGTCATCCATTCGCGCTCTCCCGTGCCTTCTTCCACTGAATGCGGACGTCCTTGCGGGTGCCGCCGCCGAACGACCCCTTGGTCGTCTTGTCCACCACCGTCACGAATTGGGGGTGGAGATCAGCCAGCTTCTGCGCATTGGCCGCGTGGAGCTCGGCTGTGCGAAAGTGTGAGCATCCCCCAGAGCTCCCCGATCCGCCCTGGTTGTGCGCGACTTCGTTCATGACGAGATTGTCGTAGCCCGCCTCCAGAAGTTGCAGGGCCACGTGGAAATCTTCCATGACTTCCATCTCGTCGAACCTGATGTCGTGCTTCTTCAACGTGACCCTGTCGTACCCCAGCACCCGCATGATGCGCGTGTTGAAGAGACGACTCTCGGTGTTCCTGTTCGCCCCCTCGCGGGCAGCAAAGCCGACGTGAGGGTAGTTGGCCAGATGGCGATCCATCAGGTAGAACGCGTCGCTCAACTCTACGGGGGTGATGCCGCGCAGCTTCGTGGGGTCGTCGGTGCGGCGCCGGTAGAACACGAGATCGTCGTCCAGCATGCAGATGTGATCACTGTGCCCCACGTTCTCGACGATCCATTGCCGCGTGGGGGCGATAGTGCGGATGCTATCGGGCAGAATCACGATCTTGACGCCACCATCGGGCTCGTACTGATCAGCTTCTCGGGCCTGCACGACGAGCGTCACCTCGAGCCGGGCAGTTAGGAGATGCTTGAGCGTCTCCTGATTGTGCGCGCGTCCGTAGGTGGGAATAACAATGTCCATGATTTGATTCTCCAAATGACGTCGCCCCCGGGATTAGCCGGGGGGCGACGGATTGCTTGAGTTCCCTCTTCAGGGTTCTGGATGCAATCAGGCCATCGTTTCCGAACGCGCTTCCGATTCGGCTTGCGCCTCGAGAGCCTTCTGCTCGTCCGACTTCTCGGCCTTCTCGGCCGAGCCGTTTTCGGTCTTGGCCTTCTTCTCGGCCTTGGGCTTCGGCTCGGCCTTGGGCTTCGGCACGATCACGCCGCCCGGGACCGTGTAGCCGGCGATCTCGATGAAGCCGTGCTTCGCGTCGTAGACCAGATCGGCAGTCGTCACGCCCGCAGCCAGAGCTTCCTTGATGGTCATGCCCGACTTGTAGCCATCGAAACGGGTGCTGGCCGCCGAGCCCTCGCGCTTCGGGTTGCGTTCCACCTTGAGGGTGATGACCGCATCGTCCTTCGTGCCCTTGGGGCCGAGCGGTTTCGCTTCGGCCGGCGCCTTGGCATCGGTCTTCGGGGCTTCGGTCTTCGCGGCCGGAGCCGACTTCTGGGGGGCTTTCGCCATGGAACTCTCCTGGTGGGTTGATGAAGTGCGGTGCCTCCACCGCTAGACGCAGTATGGCATGGCTCGCGGCTGCGAGCAAGCAATTCTTTTTAATGACTCCCTGAAAGCGCATAGCTTCTGACTATTGCCGGGTCTTGCAGTACGAACACTCTTTCGGCTCGTACGGAGCACCACAGGTCTTGCAGTTTTCCCCTGTCTTGCGAATTGGCGGCGGGGGCCAGGGAGCGTCAATCATGCGCAGGGGCGGAGGGCTTATGCGCTGCGCGTTCTTCTGCCTATCAGCGAAAGCTGGGCCGTAGTCCGGCGGCATGGTCGGCACCTTCTTCATTTTCTAAGCTCCTCGAGCATCTTCAAGAACGCCGCCTGTGATCTGTCGTTGCCCTCGAGCACCTTGACTACTCGCTCGTCCACCGTGCCCCTGCACAGTATCCTATGGACGGTCACGTGTGGACTCTTATTGCCCTGTCTGCGTATGCGGTCGATCACCTGCTCGTAGTTCAGGAAGCTCCAGGGGCACCCCATCATGATGATGTCGTGGCAGGAGTCTTGCAGGCCATCGGTGCCCAGCGCTACGGATTGCGGCTGGCCGATCACAGTGACTGTCTCACCCCGAGAGAACTTCTGGATGGCGTCGCGGTCCTTGCTGATGTTGCCCGTGCTGATGCAGGGGAAGTTGAACTTCTTCTCAAGGCGCTCGCGGTCAAACTTGAACTCGTACGTTATCAGCGCGGGGTCGCCGTTCAACTCTTCCAATAGCTCCTCGACTGCCTTGATTTTCAGGTCGTGCACCGGCTCCCACTCTTCGTTCTCGCCGGTGTAGATGGCGCCGTTGCAAATCTGCCGACACTTGCTGGAGGCGACAGCGGCGTTCGCTGCCACTACACGGCCCTCCGCGATGTCCAGCATCATGCGCTCTTCCATCTCGTTGTACTTCGCGCGGGACACGGGGTCCAAATCGATCCATACGTCGTTGAAGAACAACTCAGGCTCATCCTTGCCGCGGTCAACGACTTGGACTAGGGGCGCGATTTTCTCGGCTATTTCCTCGGCAGAGTTCGGATGCGGTATCCAATCGTAGCCGCCGTACCCGCCGGGATAGAAGTATTTGTTCCGGTAGTGAGTGATGTACCGGCCGAGATGCGCCCCCTCGTCCATGAGGTACACCTGACCGAAGAGACCGAGAAGATTCTTGGGTCGGAACGAGCCGGTCATGATATACCGGCGCTTGAACATGCCCACCACCTGACGGATGATCTTGAACCGCTTCGTGCTGGTGTCTTGGAACTTGGTGGACTCGTCCACGGCCAGCATCTGGAACTTGTTAGCGACCCACCGAGCTCGAGCCTTGTCCACTATTCCCTGAGAGTTCACGCCGAACAGCCACGGCAATCCCTCGGGGTTGACCACGTAGATGTCGGCGTCGTCATCGTTGAGATCGAACCACCAGGCGTTCTCGCGAGCCAGCGGTTCATAACCCACCTCGGGCTCTTCGCCGGATTCGATGAAACGAATCGGATCCAAGCGCCGATTCCAACCCAGCAAAACCTGGTACATCTTTAGACGCTTCTCAAGAGATTCAG
>JAEHJW020009014.1_pt1 | contig 19300 bp, 24 predicted proteins | sample 9271431 | NCBI WGS metagenome assembly JAEHJW02 | reverse complement strand
ATGTGGCAAGCGGTCTGGGATCAGCTCCGCGCGCACCGCCCGCAATTCTCCGAGCGCGTGGACTCTGCGCTGGACTGCGCGCTCGCCGAGATCCGCCGCCTCCAAGCGCTCGACCGCCCCGCGCAGACCAGCACCGACGACCTGCGAGACGCAGCGCTCGAGCTGCTCGCGGCGTTCTCGATCACTTCGCAAGACGCCCGCGAGCGCGCGATACGCCGGATGTGCGAGGTGCTGAAGGCGGCGCGTGGTGAGGGCCAGTCATGACCGGAATATCCGAAGCGACTGCGCTAGGTGCCGAGATCGAGCGCCTCCGCGCCGAACTCGCGAAGTCCCAAGACGAGTGTCTGCGCATGCACGCGGCCGGCACCCGCATGGCGGAGCTGTATGACGCGGTATTCAAGTGCTGCAAGGTCGTGTTCTATCCGTCGATTGATGACCCGCTCGGCGACTACCCAATCGAGCACGCCCCGAGCGCCAACAAGGACGCGCGCGAGGCTATCACGCAACGGCTCGAGGCGTGGCTCGATGCGCAGGGCGCTCCGGCGCCACAGGTGATCCCATGACCGCCATCACCGACCGCGACCTCGCCGCGCTCGCCGCTATCCGCGAGGCCGATCGCCACGAACGCAAGGCCCGCAACTTCCGCCGCTACGCGCGCCGGATGCGGCGGGTTTATCCGCAGTGGGGGAGCGCAGTGGAGAGGCTGATATGACCAAGTTCACCTACCGCAGAGCCAATCTCGGCGCGTGGATCATCCAGATTCATGACGATCATTCCGGCCTCATGACACGGATGCTCTGGAGTGTACAGGAGGCTAATTTCCCCGCGCTCTCCGAGCCACAGGAGCGCGCCATCGCGGCGAGTATCGCGCAGTGCATGCAGGCCGCTTTCTATGCGGGCGTGCGCGCCGCGCAGACCGACCCGAACATGCCGGAGGCACCTTTCGTCGATATCGCGCGCAAGGTCGCGGCCACCGCGCCTCGCGACGAACTCGATGCGCAATTCTGGGAGCGTCAGCGCGCTTACGAAGCCGAGGAAACGGCGGCCGGCTATGGTGAAGTATTCGAGGTGCCAATGCCTCAAATACCAGAGGCTCCGGTATCTGACACTGACTCTTACACGACGCTTACCCCGCCGGCGTCGGCTCACTAGTGACCCACTACGACACCCTCGGCGTTCCCCGCGATGCCGACTCGGCGGCGATCAAACGCGCGTATCGCAAGAAGTCCCGCGCGGCGCATCCCGACAAGGGCGGCGACCATACCGCCATGGTCGCAGTGAATCGCGCGTTCGATACGCTGTCGGACCCTGAGAAGCGTGCCCGATATGACGCGACTGGCGAGGATGACAAGCCTCAACGCGGCATCGACGACCAGGCGCGCGACGCCGTGATGCAGATCTTCACCGCACTACTGGACCGGCTCGGTGACGGCGACAACGCACTCGAAGCCGTGGCGCGTCAGCTCGCGCACAATCTCGCGCAGATCCGTGGCAGTATCGCGACGGCCGAGAAACGCATCACGCGCCTCGAGCGCGCGCGCAAGCGGCTGAAGGCTAAGCACAAGACGGCGCGGAATTTCCTCGCTGACCTGCTGACTGATCAAATCGCTCAGACTCGCGTGCGCATCGAAGATACCAAGCGCGCGGCGCAGGTCGCTGAGCGTGCGCAGGAATTGCTCGATGACTTCGCATGGGAGGGCGATGCGGGCGAAGAATCAGCGGGACGATTCACGACATTCGTGCGCCTCGATGGCAGCGATATTGGCGAGGCGCTGGCGAAGGCGATGGAAGAGGCGTTGAAACAAACTGGCGGAGGTAAGTGATGGGTATCGTAACCTATTGCTGTGTTTGCGGCGAGACGATGGAGCCCGGCGAGCGTACGCTGAGCATTCCATTCGCCTCACGCTCGGTCGGCGTGCGCGATGCTTTGGCGCAGAGCTGGAACGCATATTTGCGTCTTGAGGTCCTTGGGACGGCATCGGGTAAACCGATCAATGATCTTTGTAATGCGTGCCTCTTGCGCGGACTGCGCGATGCGCTCGATGCAGAGGAAAAGGCTGGCCACGTCGCTCCATCGCATGAGCGGCCCGGCATCATGGGTTCTGTCGTATTCGTGCCCACGCTCAGCGGTTCGCGCCGTTCGTATGTCGTTCGATCGGTAAAAACTGAACCGTTCAGCGAGCCGGCTGGCCCCGGTCCGTACGCCATGGAAGCGACTCTCTTGGTCGAGCGCCTCGGGTCGTGACCCTCACGCGCCTTCTCTGCCTCCTCGGCTTTCACGACCTCGTGTGCACCCGCGAACGCACGGCACCCAATGCGCCGCTCGTGGTGCAGCGCGTATACTGCCGCCGCTGCCTGTTTCACCTGGATTGGCTGGAGCGCGCGCATGACTGAACTCGAACCCTGTCCGCACTGCGGCGCTCGGCCGACCGTCGTGCATCTCCATACCCACGAGCCGTCGCCGAATGTCTCCGCCGTCCGCGTTATCTGCGACGTGACACGTGGCGGCTGTGGCGCGACTGGACCGCAACGGATGCTGGAAGTCGTCGCGGTGAACGCCTGGAATCGGCGTACGCCGCATAAAATGGGATGCGCCTGCGAGATGTGTCGCGCGCAGATCATGTGAGCCATAAACCCAAGAACCCTTCGAGGACCGCTCGCCCATGAAAGCCGAAGACCTCATCGCGCTCGCCGCTGGCCACGGAATCGACTTGCGCGCCGTCGCTGGAGCTGCCAGCAATCTCGACGGTATCGCCAAGCTCCGCAAGCGAACGCCAGCGGAGCGTGAGGCAGGGATTCTCGCGGTCGCTGAGACTGCCATCGGCTCCGAAACACGCGCATCGCATCCCCCGAAGTGGTCGCATGCCGAGCTCGGGCTGGCCATGTCCGGACCGCCGCGCGAGCCGGGCAAGCCGGGACGGCCGCGTGAGCCTGCGCTACCCCGAATGCCGACGCTGGCCGCGATGTACAGTTTCGCGCGTGATGATGCGAATTACGGCGAGCTATTTCGCGGCCTGATGATCACCGCGATGCGGGTCTGTCGCGACGAAGGCTGGCCGATGCGCGTCGGACGCAATGACCCGCCGTATGCATACGTGAATGGACTCGCCGGCCTCGTGCTCGACGCAGACCGGCATGCACGATTTTTCGCCGCCGCGCCGATGCTGTACCCGATCTACATGGGCGTCAGCGAGGAAGTTTGGCGCATACGTCTTGACGGCAAATATCATCGTCTCAAGGCGCGCTATGACGGCTGGCTCGACTCGGCGCGATCACACATCAACCGGAAACTGTCGGCGGCGCTGCGCGAGACCGCTTGACGCTCGCCGCGCACGCGCATATTCTCCTACCGTCTCGCTAGCCCACGGGGCTGCCGAGAGCCGACAATCCGAGCGCCCGGCACCACGTCCGGGATCATTGATCCCCGCGCTCGCCCCAAATAAACCGTTTCCCATTCGTCGCCTTGCCGGCGATCTCTCTCTATGGCCCAAGATCTTCCCTACCGCAAGACGGCGGCATATGCCCGCGCCGTCGTCGCCGCTGCGCTGCAACGCGCCGCCGTGCGCCACCACGTCCATGAGCTGCGCGACCAGGGCAACAAGCGGGCGACGAGCGCGGTGCTTCGGCGGCCGTGGTTTGTGAGTGCGGCCCGGTGAATGACCTATGGATAATTACGCAAAACTCGGCCCTAGATTACAGCGATTCGTCGACTTGATCGTTGAGGGCTGCACGGGTGCCGAAGCCGTGCACCGTATCCGACCGCGGCATCGTCGTCCCAAACAAGAGGCTTATGAGTGGCGGCGCCAGCCTAGGGTGCGCGCCGCGATCGCTGAGCGACAGGCAGAGGTCATAGCCGAGTCCGGCATCAATCTGGTGCGCGTGCTCAAAGAGACGGCGAACGTTGCCTTCGCCAACCTACAGGAATTGTTCGACGCCGATGGTAACCTGCTGCCGATCGAGAAGTGGCCCGAAGGCGCCGCCCGGGCTGTGGTCGGCTTGGACTTCGAGGCCGTCATGGAGGGCCGCGGTGCCAATCGTAAGCATGTCGGGGATGTCGTCAAGATTCGCACCGCGCCGAAGGTCGAGGCACTCCGCCTGCTCGGTCAGTACCTCAAGGCGTGGACGGAAACGCATGAGGTGACCGGAAAGGACGGCGCGCCGATGCCAGGAACCACGCAAACCGTGTACATCATCCAGAAAGACGAGGCCAAGCGTATCAGCGAGGACCTTGACGGGAAGGTTTGATGCGCGGCTCGTTCTCGCCCAAGGAGCGAGCTGTCGCGGTTGACTTGGCGCGCGACGATCTGTATTTCTATTCGCGCTGGATGATGCTTGAACGCCGCGGCATACAATGGCTGCGGGCATCGCATCATCCGGTGATCTGTGACGCGCTGACGAAGGTATTTCGCGGCGAGATCAAGCGCCTGATCCTGAACCTTCCTCCCCGGTACAGCAAAACCGAGTCAGTGGAGTGTTTCGTTTCCTGGGCATTGGGGCACGCCCCGGACTCTGAGTTCATATACACGAGCTATTCCGCAACGCTCGCCGCTAAGAACTCGTGGGAGACGCGCGAGACCGTCGCGCACGAGGCGTACCGCGAAATCTTTCCAGATGTACGGCTGCGCGGCGACTCGCAAGCTCGCGATCATTGGCGTACGACGCAAGACGGAGTCGTGTACGCGGCTGGCTCAGGTGGCACTATTACTGGTTTCGGTGCCGGCAAGGAACGCCCAGGATTCGGCGGCGCGATCATCATTGACGACCCGCTGAAGCCAGATGAGGCGACCTCGGAGCTACAGCGCGAGGGAGTGATTAGCTGGTTCCAGAACACTCTGGAGTCGCGACGCAACTCTGCCGACACTCCGATAGTCGTTATCATGCAGCGGCTGCATGAACGCGACTTGGCGGGTTGGCTGCTCGATGGCGGAAACGGCGAGAAGTGGGAGCATGTTTGCTGCCCGGCGATCACCGCCGAAGGTACCGCGCTCTGGCCCGAGAAACATACGCTCGATGACCTGCGGCGTATGCAACAGGCCAATGGACTTGTGTTCTCCGGTCAGTACATGCAGCGCCCGGCGCCACTCGAGGGCGCGCTGTTCAAGCCGGATCAGATTCAATATATCGATGCCGAGCCAGCCGGAGTGCGTTGGGTGCGAGCCTACGACTTGGCGGCTACCAAAGACGATGGCGATTACACTGCGTCTGTCCGTATGGGCAAGTGGAATGACCGCATAGTAATCGCCGATGTTATACGACTGCGCGGCTCGCCAGATGAGGTTGAGCGCACATTGGTTGCGACGGCGAGCCGTGACGGGCACGGGTGCGAGATTCATTTGCCACAAGACCCTGGGCAGGCCGGTAAAGCGCAAATTCAATATCTCACCTCGAAGCTCTCGGGCTACAAGGTGAAGTCCTCACCAGAGACCGGAGACAAGGTGACGCGGGCAAGCCCGCTAGCGTCTCAGGTCAATGTTGGGAACGTCTACATGGTGCGCGGTGGGTGGAACCGACAATTCATCGAGGAGCTGCGAGTGTTTCCGAACAGCACGAACGATGACCAAGTAGACGCCGGCTCGCGTGCGTTTGCCGCTCTGGTCGGAGCCTCGCGGAGCTTCTTCGCCAGCGACCCCGCAGTGCTCGGCGCCACGCTGCGCTCCGTACGCTGACGCATGTTCAAGCGCTTCCGTTTACTGCTGCGCCGCGAGCATCCCGCTGCGTCCTCGCCTGCGCCCGCGAGCCGCGCCGACAAGTATGCCGGTGTACCGGACTTGCTCGAGCGCCAGCGTGAGGCGACACGCCGGCAAGCCGAGGAATTTCTGCGATCAGTGCGAGAGGCGCAGAAGCGGGTGCGCGTGGCACCCACTGTCGAGGGCATCTCGAAGCCGGAACGAGCCACTGCGGGCCGCGCGATGGACGCCATGACTCCAGCGACTGGCGACTCTGCGATGGACAGCGCGGACAACGGACTGCCGGCGTTCAAGACCGCATCCGTTGGGTTCGGCCAAGCGCAGATGGGTCTGCTGCCGTGGTTCATGCAGCAGGGATTCATCGGGTATCAGAACGCCGCATTCCTCGCGCAGCACTGGCTTATCCAGAAAGCATGCGAGACGCCAATCGATGACGCTATCCGAAACGGATATGACATCACGACATCCGATGGAGACGATCTTGACGAAGGCGCGCTCAAGATCCTAAAGCGCTGGGACCGCAAGGTCGGGATCATGGGGCAGCTTCGGGACTTCGGCACGAAAGGGCGCATCTTCGGGCTGCGCCTCGCGCTCTTTGAAGTCGCATCCGATGACCCGAATTATTACGAGATGCCGTTCAACCCGGAAGGCGTGAAACCCGGTAGTTACCGCGGCATCAGCCAGATAGACCCGTACTGGGTGGCGCCGATTCTGGATGCCGAAGCTGCTGGCGTGCCATCGGCCAAGCACTTCTATGAACCGACGTGGTGGCAAGTCGGCTCAAAGCGTATCCATCGGACGCATCTCGTACTGTTCAAGTACGCCGATCCGCCTGATGTGCTGAAGCCGCTCTACCTCTTCGGCGGCATCCCGCTGCCGCAGATGATCATGGAGCGCGTGTATGCGGCGGAGCGTACCGCGAACGAGGCACCTGCCTTGGCACTCTCGAAGCGAACGACGGTCTGGCTCACCGACATGGCCGATGTCATGGCGAACAGCGAGAAGGCGCAGCAGAACCTTCAGAACTGGATCGCGTACCGGGACAACTTCGGCATCAAGTTGGGAGACAAGAACGGCGATGAGATGCAGCAATTCGATACGCCGCTTGCCGAGTTCGACAGCCTCATCATGACGCAGTATGGGCTCGTCGCTGCAACTGCCGGAACTCCGATATGCAAACTCCTCGGTACGACACCAGGCGGATTTGCGGCGACTGGCGCCTACGAGGAGGCGAGCTATCACGAGCTGCTGGAGTCCACGCAGGAGCGCGACCTGACGCCGCTCGTTGAGCGTCATCACGAACTCGTCATGCTCTCAGAGGTGATCCCGAAGTTTCCCAAGCTGCGAGACACAGAGATCGTCGTCAAGTGGCACGAACTGGATGCTCTCACGCATGTCGAACAGTCCACGGTGAATTTGAACAAGGCGCAGACCGACAACGCCCTGATCGCGGCGGGCTCGCTCACGCCGCAGGACAGCCGCCAGCGCATCGCCTCCGACAAGGACTCAGGTTACCACGGGATCGGGATCGACCTTGAGACCGAGACGCTGCCTCCGGAAAATGAGGATGACCCAGCCGCTGCCGCCGAGGCCGCGCGTGGCGGCAAGTACGGCGCGAAGGCGGATGTCGAGGCGAAGGGTGAAGGCGGCAACGAGTAGCCGCTCGCCCGAGAAGGCTCTCGCGCGTGTCAACGCAGACGCCACCCGTCTCCGGGCGCGCATTGCCGAGCTCGAGCGCGAGAAACGCATGGCCAGAACCGTGCGTCAGCCGGACCGGACTGTCCCGGCACCGATTGCCGTTCCGTTCCAACTCGCGGACCCGCGCCGCGAGCCTCGCATCGGCGAGAAGGTGCTGCCGCCGCTGACGCCTCCCGTCCGGCTTGGGATGCAGATGGGCGCCGCGATCGTGCGGGAACTGCGCGCAATGACGATCGAGACACGCCGGCTCGTGCGCGAACTCGCCAGAGAGCCGGAATCGACTCGTTCGGTTCCCCCCCTCGGCGCAATGGACGCCCCGGCGGATGGCGTCTCTGTAGATGTCGCTCAGCGTCGGATGGAGGCGCTGAAGAAGCGCTATCAGCAGCGGTTCGCCGCGCTGGCGGATGAGTGGTCGCGCAAGATGATTGCTGGCGTCGAGCAGCAGAGCACCGCGCAGCTCAACATCGGGTTGAGAGATGTAGCGGAGCGCATGGAGATCCACGCCACGATGGCCGAGCCGCGCGTTCGGGCGATCGTCGAGTCCGCAGCGCAGGCCTCCACGCAACTCATCACGCGCATCCCGGAGCAGTACCTGGGTGAGGTGCAGATCGCGGTGATGAGTGCGATTACGACGGGCTCGGGTCTTGACAAGCTCGTGCCGTACCTGACGAAGCGTTACGAGGACGACGCGCGACATGCGCACTTGGTCGCGCTGGATCAGGTGCGCAGGGTGAGCGAGAACGTCAACGCAGCGCGCGTGCAGGCGCTAGGCAGCGAGGAATTTGTCTGGATTCACGTCGGCGGTGAACGATACCCGCGCCGGCTCCATCAGTCCTACCACGGCCGCGTGTTCCGCTACGACGCCCCGCCGGTGATCGACGAGCGGACCGGAGATACGGGTTTGCCGGGCGCGGCCATCAACTGCCGCTGTCGGCAGCGCGCGATTTTGAAGTTTACCCATGGCAACACGTAGAAAGTCCAAGGCTTGTGTCTGTGGCGATTGGCTGGTTCTGGATGGCAAAGACTGGCTGCTCACAAGCGCCGTAGTTGCGCTGTACCAGGATATGCGCGCGAGCAAAACGCTCGTTTTCGTGGCCGGTGCAGGGTATTTCTCTACCAAGGCGAGCGTTCAAGAGATTGTCAGCGCGCTGGCGGTCGGAGGAATTAGGAAAGATTAAGAAGAGCGCTCCCTGACGTACCCGATCACGAGCGCCGCGAGCAGCCAGATCAGTCCCGCGACGAACGCTCCGGCACCGAGCAGCAGCGTGAGGAAACTGCCGGTGCTGTAGCCAACGTAAAGCGCGATCCACGCACAGAGTGCTACGCCGAGCGCCAGCAAGGACTGGGTCTTGAGGGTCCGAGATTCCGATGTCCGAGATTCCGATGAGTTCACTGAGATTCGCCTTATTGTGCCGTTCCTGAGACGGCGCATTACCACCAAATCAACCAGAGCGCAAGCAAAATGACGCCCTACGCCGCAGGTCTCGTTCTGCGCACCCCGGACAACCGTGCGCTGTTCCTGAAGCGCGCGCAGGGCGAACACGCCGGGATGTGGGCACTTCCGGCCGGGAAGATCGAGGACGGCGAGACTCCGGAGCAGGCCGCGCGGCGCGAGGCCGAGGAAGAGACCGGGTACCTCGGCAACGATCCATTCGTGCAGATCGATCAGGGCGATTTCGTGACCTTCCGCCAAGACGTGGAGGAGTTCGAGCCGCGCCTGAATGGTGAGCACAGCGAACACCGCTGGGCCGCGCTCGATGATCCTCCGCAGCCGCTGCATCCTGGTTTGAGGGCGACGCTTAAAAAGCTGGTCAGACACCCGTACGCGCTCGACACCGATAACCACGGAGCGAATAAGGCGCGGAGCCAGCGCCAGATCCTTGCCGATGCCATCGCTATGTCGCTGGCGGATTCTCCAGAGGAGGCGATCCGACGTGCGGCAGTGATCGATCGCCGCGAGTACGACGACAACGGATGGTTCACGGTCTACGACAACCCGATCTCAAAGGTCGGCGTCTATCAGTACCGCGAGTCATCGATCATCGAGGGCGGGGACCCGAGCAAGCTGGTCGGGGTTTTTCGACCTCCCGAGGAATTGGGCAGCCCAGAGGCCGTCAAGAGCTTTCAACTTCAGCCGTGGACGGATGATCACCCCGGCGACCTGCTTGGCCCGAAAGAAAAGGGACTCGTTCCGCCGGACGAGAAGGGCGTCAAGGGTGTCACCGGCGAGCAGATCTACTTCAAGGGCGACACGCTATACGGAAACATCAAAGTGTTCTCGGAGGCGCTCGCTCGCAAGATCGCATCCGGCAAGCGCGAGTTGTCTCTCGGCTACCACTGCCAGTTCGTCAAACAAGACGGCGTCTACAACGGCGAGCCGTATCAATACGTTCAGCGCAACATTCGTGGCAACCATGTTGCGTCAGTTGACAAGGGTCGGATGGGCTCCGACGTGCGCGTCCTAGACGCAGCAGAGTGTTGCCTCACGTTTGCCCTGGACCTGAAGGAGGCTCCTCCCATGGCCGATAAGCGCAAAGACGAAGCCGATGGCACCGTCGATGCCGAGACAGAGAAATTCATCCACGAATGCGCAGCCGACTCGTTCAACTCGTTGGTCGCGCAACTCGAAAAGAAGGGCTACTCAAAGGAGTACGCCACGAAAATCGCCGGCAAAGTCGCGAACGAACAGCGTGGCGATTCCAAAGACAACTCAACCGATGCAGGTATCAAAGTGGCTGAGAAATCTGGTGAAGTGAAAGACCCCTCTGGCCCGGCCGAGGGCGCTGGCGGTATCAAGGCGGACCTCAAGCCGGATACTTCCGAGGACAAGAAGGCGAAGGACGCCATGGATGCGAAGCGCTCGGCTCGCGATGCCGCGCGTTTCGCTCGCGATGCGAAGCGCGCCAAGGACGAGATGAACCAGGAGGAGGAAGAGGCCGAGGACGCCCGCGAGGCGGCCGAGGATGCCGAAGAGGAGCGCGAGGACGAGAAGGACGAGAGCAAGGAAGCACGCGACCGCCGTTCCGCACGCGACCGCCGTTCCGGTGCCCGCGACGCGCGCAAGCGCGCCAGGGACCGCGCCAAGGACGCCAAGAAGGGGATGGACGCCGCCGAAGTTGCCGCCCTTGTGCAGCGTGAGGTAGCCGCGAAGGCGTTGGACGCCTCGCAGCTCGCCGCGCTCATCCGCAAGGACGAGCACGCGAAGCAGCGTCTCTATCAGCGTCTCTCGCCCATCATCGGTGCGTTCGATGCGTCCGAGATGTCCCATCAGGACATGGCCGTCTACGGCCTGAAGAAGGTCGGCGCACCGGAGTCGAAGGACCCGATCACCGCGCTCGAGTATTTCCTCGCCGGCCGCGGCCAGGTCACCGAGACACGCCACAACGCGAGCGACGCGGCGCCCAAGGCGTCGTTCCTCGACACCTACATCAACTCGTAACGCAGCGTCGCTGCTCACTCAAAGCCGCTTCACTGCGGAGGGATTTGTCATGCCTTTTCAGTCTATTGTCAACGTCGATACGAATCTCGGCGTGCCGGGTGACATCGTTCTCGATGAACCGCACCGGATTCAGCCCACCACCCTCGATGCCAACGGCGGCAGCCTGGCGAGTGCGTTCGTCAAGAACGCGACCACCGGCGTTGCCTCTCAGGGCGGCGTCGTAGGCGCTGGCTCCTCGTCCTTCACCGCGTCGATCGCCGCTGGTCCCGGCTCGTCTGGAACGCTAACCGTCACCGCGGTCGCCTCTGGCACGATCACCCTCGGCCAGACGATTTCCGGTACCGGCGTCACTGCCGGCACGACCGTCACGGGCTACCTCACCGGCACCGGCGGCAATGGCACTTATCTCGTGAGCGTCAGCCAGACGGTCGCGAGCGAAGCGATGACGGGCGCCTCTGGCCCAGTGTTCGTGTTCGCCGGTATCGCGGTCAAGTCGAAGATCTTCCCGCAGTTCGGCGCTTCCGCGACCGACCCGCTGGCCCCGAGCCTCTCGCTCGAGCCGAACGGACAGGCCGCGCTCATGACCTTGGGCTCGTTCGTCGCCAACATCCCGAACGCATTCAATGTGGGCGACGTTGTTGGTTACAGCGTCACGACCGGCGCTCTGGCGTCTGCCGCGAGCGCCTCTGCGCTGCCATCCGGTTATGCCGCAGTTCCGAATTGCCAGATCTACGGATCTCCGAGCCCCGCTGGGTTCGCTGGAAACACGAGCGCCAGCGGTGGCCTCACCATCTGCCGCCTCACGGCTCCGAACTAACAGGTACAGGACACGAACATGCCTACTCCTTCTGTCATTCATTCGCACCTGGGTCCGAAGCAGGTCAAGCCGCTCGAGATGCCGGCCGAGGCCGTCTCGGAATTTCGGGCGCTCGAGCGGCTCGGCATCGGATTCGATCCGATGTATCTGCGCGCCGCGGCGGGGCGATTTGCCGCCGCCATGGACGGGGTCGCGATGGACGCCAACTGGGCGTCCGCTCCCGTACAGGTGACAACGCCAAGCATCGTGACTCCGATCCAGTTCCTGCAGAACTGGCTGCCGGGCTTCGTCAAGGTAATCACCGCGGCCCGCAAGATCGACGAGTTCATCGGCATCGCTACCATCGGCAACTGGCGCGATGAGTGGATCGTGCAGGGCATCCTTGAGCCGGAGGGAAACATCGCGGTTTACGAGGACTCGACCAACGTGCCGCTCGCCGACTGGAACGTGAACTGGGAACAGCGCACGATCGTTCGTCTCGAGATGGGCATTCTGGTCGGTCGCTTGGAGCAGGCCCGCGCGGCTGCCGCGATGGCGAACTCGGACGCCGAGAAACGCGCCGCTGCGATGCTGAAGCTCGAGATCTGGCGCAATCTGATCGGCTTCTACGGGTTCAATAACGGCTCGAACAACACCTACGGGTTCCTGAACGACCCAGCGCTGCCAGCCTATGTCACGCTGCCGAACGGCGCGGCGGGCAGCTCGACCTGGGAGTCCAAGACCTACCAGGAAATCACCCAGGACATCATCGCCGCGATGAATGCGTTGCAGACGCAGTCCGAGGACAACATCGACCCGGAGAAGGTCGACACGACACTCGCGCTTCCGATGAGCGTCTACCAGCAGCTCGCCCGTACCACCGATTACCTCGGTGTGTCGGTGCGTAAGTGGCTGCGGGACACATATCCAAAGTGCCGCGTGGTATCCGCTCCTCAGCTCGATCAGGCGAACGGCTCGGACAACGTGTTCTATCTCTGGGCCGACGAGGTCGAGGATGGAGGCACGGACGATAAAAAGACCTTCATCCAGGTCGTGCCGGTGAAGTTCATGGCGCTCGGCGTCGAGCAGCGGGCCAAGTCCTACGTCGAGGACTTCACCAACGCCACGGCCGGCGTGATGGTCAAGCGGCCTTACGCGGTGTACCGCGCGAGCGGGTGCTGAGATGAGCAAGTACATCGTGTCAACTCTCACGGCTCCCGTGAAGTTCATCGACTGGGTGGACGTGAGCGGGGGGAAGAAGATCAGGAAGAGCGTTCTGGTCAAGGGCGGCGCTGGGATTGCCAACGGCGCTCTGGGTCATCCCGTTACGCGCAAGGGTGTGATGACGGAAGTGTCGGATGCGGACGCGAAATTCCTCTCAGAGCATTCGCACTTCAAGCGTCAGCAGGAAGCGGGTTTCGTCAAGATCGTGAACATCGCGCGCGACCCTGACACGGTCGCGCAGTCGATGAGCACGGATGACGGCTCGCGCCCGCGTAACAGTGAGGACGCCAAAAAGCTCGGCAAGAAGTTCGACGAGACCGATCCGCAGGTCGTGACCAACAAGCCGAAGTAGCCGCGTGGCCGCCTACAACGACGCCGCGTTTCGCGCGCAGTTCCCAGCGTTCGTCAGTACCGCCTCGTACCCCGAGGCGGCGCTGTCGTTCGCGTGGACGATGGCGACGAACTGGATCAGCACGAACCAAGCGTCGTGGGGGCTCGGGTCAGGCAATACCGCCAATCTGCAGCAGGCCGTCGATCTCATGGCGGCAGTACTCGTGTTCCAGCTCTACGGGCCTGGACAGCAGAGCGGCGGGGGCCAGAACACGAGCACACAGGGAGGAGGGCCTGGGCCCGTAGAGAGCGCGAGCGAGGGCAGCGTCAACGTCTCGTTCAAGATCCCGGAGTTCGGTTCATCGGCCTTCCGGTCATTCCTGCTGTCATCGCCTCCCTACGGACCGATGTTGCTCGCGTTGATTCAAATCTCGCAGGCCGGAAGTCCTTACATCGCAAGCGGTCGACCGTCGTGGGTACCGCCCTAAACATGGGCAAGATCGCGCGGGCGCTCTCTGACCGCGCGAAGCTCTTTGACGGCGCGGTCGCGAAGGTCGGCATCCCGGCAGGCAAGACCTACCCGGATGGCACGAGCATCGCGTATGTGGCCGCGATTCAGGAGTTCGGCACTACGGTCCCGGCGCACTCGGTCGAGGCGAAGAACGCGAAGGCGCTCTCCATCCCGACAGAGAACGGCGTCGTGTTTCGCAAGCGTGCGGACATACCAGAGGTCGTAATCCCGCCGCGGCCATTCCTGCGCAACACGCGAACTGCAAGGCAATCTGAGTGGGCGCGGGAACTCACCGAGGGCGCGAAGGCCGTCGTCGAGCGTCGCGTCGGGCTGACGCAGATGCTGGAAGCGGTAGGACACGTTGCGGCTATGGATGTTGTTCGCACGATCGCGGAGCGCGTCTCGCCGCCGCTGAAGCCGTCCACGATGCTGAACCGCGTCATGCGAGCGCGGCAGGCAAACAGAGGATTCGGCACCAAGTCCATGCCGGTCACTCTCTCGACGCCACTCAACGACACCGGCGCGCTCGTGGCGCACGTCTCAAGCGGAACTGGACCCACTGGCACCGAGTTCGTCAACGGCAAGCCGGCGCAGGGCTGACGGCGCGGCTGCGCCATACAGGACCTGACCTGATGCAACTTCGCGCGCTCGCCAACTTCGCTCTGCAAGCGGTCAACGCTGACCAGCAGATCACATGGCTTCAGTCCACCGGCTACACGCTGGACCAGACAACCGGGTCCGCGACGCCGACGTATTCGACGCAGGTCGTCTCAGGCCAGGTGCAGCCACTGCCCACTGACAGGCTGCAACAGCTCGCGAACCTCAACATTCAGGGCGTCTTGCGTCAAGTCTATCTCAAGGGCGCCGTGGCCTCCGCTGTACGCGAGGACGGCACTGGGGGAGACCTGCTGCAGTTCCCGGAGAACCCGGGCGCTCCGGTGCGCTCCTGGCTTGTCGTGCTCGTCGACGAGCAGTGGACGGACTTCTGCCGTGTCACCGTCTGCCTACAGGCTAGCTGAACCAGAATGGCTCTCGACATCACCGACACCGACGTTTACACGGCGGTGGCGGCCTTCCTGCAGCTCGTCGTCGGAGCTGGTGTCGAGATCCTCCAAGGACAGCAGAACCGCATCGCCCCGCCGCTCGCCCCGTTCGTGCTGATGACGGCGCTCGGTGCCGAACGCATCGGCACGAACACGGACGGCACCGCGCCGGTGCTAACCGGGGGCGTCGTGACCGGGTTCACCGCCTCGGTAGCCGCTGACTACCGCTTTCGCGTGCAGGTCGATTTCTACGGCGGCGCAGAGGCCGAGGCGTGGGCGACCGCAGCCGAGCTGCTCTGGCGCGACGGCATCGGATTCGACTCGATGCCGTCCAACATCAAGCCGATCTACAGCGAGCGACTCGATCAGAACCCGCTGCTCGACGCCGAGCGGCAGTGGCGGCGCCGGTGGTGCCTGATGCTCGTTCTCGATTACCGCCCGACGTGGACTCAACCGACCGAGGCGGCCACCGGGGTCACTGTCGGCGTCGAGCCGATCGAGGTGTTCTACCCCGATACCACTTGGACAGCCGACAGCGGCCAGACAGCCAGCGCTGATTCCGGCCGCTCACCCTAACGGGCCGCTCACCCTAACCGGAGAACCTCATGCCGACGATTCCGTTCGACCAGGTCGTCAACATCAAGCCTGGCGTTTTGTCCGCCGCCGGCAATGCCGTTGACCTCAATGCCGTGGTACTCACACAGAGCATCTACGCGCCCCAGAATCAGGTACTCGACTTTGCCACACCGACAGACGTTTCGAACTGGTTCGGCGCGACCAGTGCCGAGGCGGACATCGCCGCGACGTACTTCGCCGGCCCGAACAACGCCACCGCAACACCGGGACTCTTGAAGTTCCTCGGCTACGCCGAGAACGCCGTCCCGGGCTGGCTGCTCGGCGGATCGCTCGCGACGTTGACGCTTTCGCAAATGCAGGCGCTGACCGGCACGCTGATCCTCACGGTCGCCGGCACGCAGTTCACGAGTTCGGCGATCACGCTCTCGACCGCGACGAGCTTCTCGGATGCCGCGACCATAATCCAGGCCGCATTCACCGCGCCGACTTTCAGTGTCGCATTCGATTCAATCCATCAAGCGTTCCTGATCACGACGAGCACGACCGGCTCGACAGAGACCATCACGTACTGCACCGGCACACTCGCAACGAGTCTCGCGCTCGACTCCAGCTCCGGCGGGACGCTCTCGCAGGGGGCCGCAGCGGCGACTCCGGCTACGCAGATGGCGTGGCTCGTGAATAACGACCAGAACTGGGCCAACTTCTTTACCGCATGGAACTCGCAGCAGACAGAGCAGGAAGCCTTTGCCGCGTGGGCCACATCCGTTGCCCCGCGCTACGCTTACATTTCATGGGACACTGCGACGGCGGATGCGACGCCGAACAACTCCGCGTCCTTCGGCGGGTACCTGCTCTCGAACCAGACCAACGGCGTCATTCCGGTCTACGGTACACAGCAGCACGCGGCGTTCGTGGCGTCATGGGCGGCGTCTCTAAACTTCACTCAGAAGAACGGCCGCTCGACGCTCGCCTTCCGCTCTCAAGGCGGACTCGCCGCCTCCGTGACGGACGCGACGACGTACGCAGCGGTGCTCTCGAACGGCTACAACGTTTATGCCGCCTTCGGCTCGAATAACCCGGCGAACAACGCGAACTGGATGACGCCGGGCAGCATGCCCGGACAATGGACATGGGCGGACACATACGAGAACCAGATCTGGCTGAACGCCAACCTGCAGCTCGCCATCGTCAAGGGTCTCCAGAGCGTCGGTCAAGTGCCGTACAACTCGACCGGCGATGCGCTCATCGCGGGCTGGTGTCGCAGCCCGATCAAGTCAGCGGTTGACTTTGGCGCGATTCGCGCCGGTGTGCAGCTCTCCGCCGCGCAGGTTCAGTCCGTCATCAACCTGGTCGGCGTGGACGTTTCCTCGACGCTTTATGCCAAGGGCTGGTACCTCTACTCAAACGCCGCCGGCACGGCCTCGAGCGTGCGCGTCGCGCGCGGTAGCCCACCCGTGACACTGCTCTACGTGGACGGCGAAAGCGTCCAGAGCATCGTCATCCCGTCCATTGTGATCCAGTAAGGAGATCGACGTGGGCTCTTCAATCACCAGTGCGAACAGCAAGTTTACCCTCGTCATCCCCGGCGCCTACAGTTCCGGCGTACTGATCCAGGGCTTCTCAATCGATGACATGTTCGAGGCCGAGCCGACCGAGCTCACCGAGGCGCGCATCGGTGCCGATGGCCTCTTTGCCGGCGGCTATGTGTTCAACCTGACAAACATGCCGGTCATGTTGCAGGCGAACTCCTCTAGCGTGCTTGTGTTTCAGACTTGGAAAAAGATACAGGACGCGGTGCGCGATGTCGCCGTCGCGGAAGCCTCTATTCTGATGCCGGCACTCGGACTGCAGGCGACGATGAGCGACGGGCTCATCAAGAGCATGCCGGCGTTTCCGCCGCAGAAGAAGCAGGCCGAGAACTTCCGCATCGAGCTTGTCTGGGGCAGCTGGAACGTCGAGGCGATCCCGACGTGAGCCGAAAGACGCTCCGCCTGACGATCACAGACGATAACCGGGACCGGGGCAAGACCTTCCTCATCACAGAACCCGCCGCGACGGACGCCGAGCGGTGGGCGATGCGCGCGTTACTCGGGCTCGGCAAGGGCGGCGTGGAACTGCCGCCAGAGGTGCTCCAGCTGGGCGCAGCTGGCATCCTCTACGCCGCCGGCACTCAGGCACTGCGGATGCCGACGCGTCTCGCGCTCAACCTCGCCAACGAGGTCATGAGTTGGGTACAGATCATCGAGAAGAAGGTCACGCGTGCGCTGGTCGATGAGGACATCGAGGAAGTCACGACGCGCTTGAAGCTCAAGGCCGAAGCGCTGAAGTTGACATTCGGTTTTTTCGTACCCGCCGCTCACCAGAGTTCGGATCAGTCGGCGAGCGGCTGAAGCAAGTCAAGACCGAGAACGTTTCCGCAGTCGTCGCTGCGGTAGTGGATGCGAAGCTCGCGACGCTGCACGAGCTGCAAACCGTCTACGGGCTCGAAAGTCTGTGGAACATGTTCGAGATCGCGGCGGTTGGCCGCTACAACGAGTACCTCGCGGCGAAGAGCGCCAATAGGGGCAAGTAGTGCGGACCGCCATCGACAGCCTGTTTCTCGAGCTTGGCATCGACACGTCCAAGTTCTCGAAGGACCAGCAGCGCGCGCTTGAGAAAATCAAGCAGTTCGAGTCCGCGACGCGCAAGTCCGCCGACAAGGCGGTCGTGCGAGTCAAGAAGGTCGGCGAGGCGTTCCGCGACATCGCCGATGAGACCGCCATCGGCGCCTCCGCGCGCCGGCTCGACACGATGGCCGTCAAGCTCAAGGCGCTCGGCCAAGCGGGTCGCGTCTCCGGCGGCGTGACGGGCGGACTCGGCATGATGGCGGAGGGTCTCGGGATGCTGCTGAGTCCGGCGACGCTGGCGGTCGGAGCGTTGGGTCTGCTCGGCAAAGCCGCATGGGACTTCAACGAGAAAATGACGGCGACGAACGCCACCATTTTCCGTCAGTCCAAGCTCTCCGGGCTGAACGCCAAGAGCCTCTGGGCCTGGGGTGAGGCAGCGCACACAGTCGGTGGCAGCGCAGCAAGCGTGCGCGGCGGTATCGCTGGCCTGCAGACCGCGATTGCCGGCGGCATGATCGGTGCCGGGATGCCGGTGCAACAGCTCGTCGGCCTCGCTCGTCTCGGGGTGAGTTGGAACGCCGAGAGCGGCGTCGATATCAAGAGCCTGTTCGCCCGCGTACACGCCATGGGCAAGCGCGAAGGCTGGGCACGGACCTGGGCGCTGGTGTCGCACTACGGACTCATGAACGAGTCCGAGTTCAACCTCGCGATGAGCAAGGGTGGCGGGGCTGCGGCATACCAGTACGCGATGGGCAAAGCCCCGCAGCACTTCAGCGAAATTCTGCGGAACTCGCTCGAGAGCCAGGCGCTACTCGGCAAGAAGGACATCATGGAGGCGTCGATCGCTGAGCGTGCTTATGGCGGTATCCAGAATCCGATGCAGGCACTCGTCGGGCTGATGACGAACCTGCTGGCAGCGGTCGATACGCTGCTCAGCTGGACCATCAAGATTGCCAACTGGGTCGGCGGCATCGCGGAGCACTTCGGCATTAAGCCGATCGGTGAACTGGCCGGCGCGATTGAGCGGCACCTGCTCGGGAAGGCCCCGCCGGCACTGATCGGCGGCGTGCCGGTCGCCGGAAAGCTGCCGGGCGGCTTCAGCGCGCGCCAGACCTTGGCGATGCGGGCGCTCATGGGCCGTGGTATGTCGCAGACCGCAGCCGCGGCGCTCGTCGGTAACGCCAGCCAGGAATCCACACTCAATCCGGTAGCCACCAGCGACCACGGCGCGCACATCGGGCTGTTTCAGCTCGATAAGGCGCGCCAGGCGCAGTTCGCGAAGGTCTTTGGCTATCAGATCGGCTCAAGTAAGAAGAGTCTACGGCAGCAGTTCCTGGACCAGTTGCTCTTCGCGCAAATCGAACTCACCGGCTCGCAGAAACTCGCGGCA
>JAEHJW020009413.1_pt1 | contig 19310 bp, 25 predicted proteins | sample 9271431 | NCBI WGS metagenome assembly JAEHJW02 | reverse complement strand
CGTCGTAATTCGAGACGAAGCCGGTAGACTCGATCATCTGGAACATCGCGGAAGTCGTAGTCCAGTCGCCTTTTTTGGTCTCTGCGCCGACGATCTCGACCGCCTGCATTGGCGAGAACAGAACGGGGATTGACTTCGGGTCGATATACATCGACAGGAATGCGGGGATACCGGCTGAGTTCGTTCCTGTCAACGCGGGTTGCGCATCCATTGCAAGATTCCAGTCGTGGGCGATGCCCTCCATCTGAAAGTCTTGCGCACCGTGAAAGTGTACACCGCGTTTTGCGAGTTGGATTAAATCTGCATGCATGTCAATTCTCCTTTTTACAAGCTGATGATGGCAAGCTCACCGATATTGCATGATGAGGCGATGACATACGGGGTTTCGATCCATGTGTGAGCGACCATTGCTTCACTTGCCACGGTGCCGGGTGTAGTGGTCAGTGTATAAGTGCCGGTGCTGCCAGCAGTGCCGGAGGTTTGCGAGGCGATGTAGGTGTTGGCCGGTATGCCTGCGCCGGTAATCAGTTGTCCGACAGCCAATACGCCAGCGGTCGCAGTCACGGTCAGTACATCGGTTGCGGTACTCGCGGTGATCGCAATCGTGCCAGGCTCTACTCCAGTAACGCCGGGCTGCATTGCGCCGGTCAGATAACTGGCAAACGCTTTGTTACCAACTACAGCAGCCGCGACGGTTGACACAGCGAAGTAATCGCCGCGCACGTATGGAACAGCAACTTGACCGGCCTGGATGGTCACGCCGTATTCGGTCAGATAGGTAACGATCTGCGCTTGCAGATTGCGATGCATGAATCCGGTCGGTACACCTTGACCGCTGTTCAGGATCGAACGTCCATCCGATTGCAGCCAGCCGAACAGCCCGACTGCGACACCACCTGTTCCTGCGATATACTGGCCAGCTTCGCCCGGAAACACCGAGTAAGGGTTATTGGTTGCGAAATCGCCCGGTTGTCCAAGGGCTGGGGTAATGTTTACTTGCTGTTGAAATGGCATGATATAGCTCCTTGGTTAAGCGACTTTGATACGTGCAACAGTTGGGAAACGGGCGGCAAAGTCAGTAACGCTCTTCGCGTCCTGAGCCAAACGCGGGGCCGGTGCGGCAGACTTCGAAGCGGCAACCTTGAAGATTGCCGACAGCGCTTTTGCGTCCTTGATTCCGGCATGATCTATCTTGAGATGGTCAAGCGCGAATTCGTAAACCTGAGTCGCGGAGTCCATCGCCACATCGCCGCATACATCGCGAACATCGCGGCGGGCTTGGTCGGCGGCTTTCAGTTCGGCGCGAAGGGCGTCCATTGCTTCCTTGACTTCCTTCTTGTCCACTTTATCGTCGTCCTTTTCTTCGTCCTCGGCAGCCTTGCGGCGCTTTGCCAAAGCCTGATAGGTCTTTTCTTCTTCTTCGGTCAAGCCTTCATCTTCGGCTGGTTTCTTGGCAGCTTTTTCCTTTGCTTCGCGGTCTTTCTTTTCTTCTTCGGATTCTTCGTCCATGGCCTTTTGTTCTTTTTTGTCGTCCTCATCCTTTTCATCAAAGGCGAGCAACAGTTCATTCAGCTTCGCCACGTCCAGCTTGGTATCCATCGCCAGCAGCCCGGAAGTGATTGCGGCTTTGTTGGTCTTTTTCGCATCGGCAAAGATGGCGGCGAATGCGGCATCCTTGGCAAGGTCTGGAAGGACAGCTTTCAGCGTGGTGTGCAGAGCGTGTCCGTATTTGGTCATTTTCATGGTTGTTTCCTTTCGGTTAAATGGATTTGCATCTGCTACCACAACATCACTTCCTGCGCGGCCCTCTTCTACCAGTGCCAGATGGTTGCCGACGATATTGGTCATGCGCCCATCGTATGCTTCTCCCTTGTAAACCCCGGCCTCCATAACCGGCGTATAACGGTAAGAGCAACTCAATTCTTCCACCTGCTCCGTCTCGATTCCGGCTATCGCGGTCGCATCCCAGAAAACAAGGTCTGCGTCGAGGTAAGGCTCTTCAAAGCTCACATCTGAGCCGATTGCACCAATTACCAAGTCCGGTTGCGGCTCTGCGACTGAAACCTTTTTGTGCGTTGAAAGAATCGGCAAACGCGCAAAAGTCGAAGCACCTTTTTTTAACTCCACCGGATCGCGGAACATCTTGTAAATCGTGTCCGGCTGCAAGCCCAAACTTTGGTAGCCGGGGATCTCTTTCCCGAAGTATGGATTCACACAAGCCTTGCTGATATGCGATTTAAGAACATGCAAGCGCCCGTCTGCATCCACATTACGAGCGGATCGGTCGAATACAATGAGTTCAGCTTTATCAGTCATATACGCCTTATATAGCGTTGACATAACAGCGTAAAGCAAATTACAATTTATCCAACTGACTAAGGGATTATATGGATATAAAGACGGTAAAGAGTTCGGGGCGGCCAACACTGGAAAAGCCATCACCACGTGATGTGCATGTTCAATTGCACACCGAGTCACAGCAAAGATTGTTCTATCGACTAGGTGATGGCAATATCAGCAAAGGCATACGCAAGGCGGCGGATTTAATCAATGACGCACTGAAAGGAGTATTTTGATTATTCCACCAAAATCACACCAAGGCATTTGCAATTCGGTAAAGTGCCCGGCAATATCATTTCACCGTCAATCAGCAACCCCTTGGCCTGCTCATAAACAGTCCCATTCGCAGCAACATGCGACGGTCTCGGCTCTTTCCCGCCCTTTGAATGCCGCCACACAGCCTTGGTAAACCCGAGCGCAACCGAGCGCGCCCGAGTAGCTACAGAGTTCGCCTTGCTGGTCTGATCATGGGCTATGAATGCCGCCCGCCTGCGCGTCACCCCACCTATGCGCTGAATCTCATCCGTCATGGTCTTTAGGTCATGCCCAACTGCGTAAGAGCGCATCACCGCGCCCTCAATGTCTGTCAAGTATTCTTGCGGGATCGATCGAATCAGCCCGACATTCTCATGGATGGTTGCGTTGAGTGCGTCCTGCATCGGCTTGTTGACTTTGAATGGCACAGTCCAGCCCATCTTTTTGAGCTGAAGCATCATCGTCCGGTCGGTATGCTTGAATGATTTGTCGGCAAACATTTCAGCGGCCTCTGGCGCGAAGGCATCGAACTTCTTGATGGATCGCTTAATCAGTGCCTGGATGATCTTCTGCATGTCCGTACTCACCGAGTCCTGCGCCATCAAGGGTTCATTCTTGCGATACCCGGCTTTGAGCCAATACTCTACGCTGGATGTCATTTCATCCAACAGGACGGTGATCTGCTTGCGGTATGCGGCTTCGATACCGGCATTCGGCGGGATAGGCTTCAGCAGTTTGGGCGTGGGCTTTGCATCGCCGGTGAATCCGTTGGCGTGTGCGGCAGCGGCTTGGGCTTCGGCTTTGGCGCGGGAGCGGTAACATTTGCCGTGATTCCCCCATTGGTAGCCGGAACCTCCACCATTCGGCAATGTGCAGGATTTTATGGGCACGGCTTCTGTTTCCTCTGATTCCGCTTGACTCGGCTACGCTTGGAGGGTTTTCTCATTCCTCTGGTTTCTCTTCGGTATCGTCTGGATTCTCATCCGTGTTATCCGGCTTTTCTATGGTCAAGTTCAAGGTGAGCCCCTGATACCTGCCATCAGGATCACGCGCCAGCGTCTCGCGTACCTCTTCCTCGCTCACCACGCCAGCCGCGATATAAGCAGAGTCTGAAACGGCATCCTGCGCACGGATAGTGGCCTCGTCTTTCGCATCCATCGACTTCAGCGGATTGAATACGAACGTAATATCCTTGTCGATCTCACCGAACAGGGAAAGCATGGCAACGTTCATCACGGTCTGGATGGGTTCGCGGTAATGCGATTCCTGCTGGCCTTTCACCCAGTCCTGCCATATTTCAATGTCGCCATCGGTTGAGGCGTTTAAGCCACCCGGTGAAATGCCGGTCAGGATTACAGCGGGCATGAATGAAACAGCGCACATTTGTTCTTGGGATTGCGCCTGCAATTCGTGCAACCCACCCAAAGGCGTGTTGATCTGCACCAAATCCTCGCGCTCTTTGTCCAGCAGCATCACGCCGCGATTGGACTTTGTTGCGCTGAAAAGGTCGGCACGGGCATTCATCGCCGCAGCGCTTCCACCGGTCAGCACTTGGGAAAGGTCGGTCTGAATCGCCGTAATACTGAAAGTGTTTATCAGGTCGGAAACGCTCTGCCGAGTGCGTAGCCAATTGTCCACGTACGGCTCGGCCATCTGGTACAGACTCATGCCACTAAAATTGTAGGCTGGTTTGAGCATGTCGGGCATGGGACGTGTGACTACGGTCAGCATGCGGTCAGGGTGAACCGACTTCCCAAACACGTTCCACATCGAAGCCTGGTAAAACGCACCGGCCAGAGGATTAGTTGAATTGTATGCTTGCGGGGTAGTCCACATCGGTTCGACGGTGGTGATCTTTTTCAGGCTACCCTTGGGGATTGTCTTGGGTGATTGAATCAGCGGCTTGTCAACATCCTGCCCGGCAATATCCAGAAACAGATTGCCGCGCCCGAAAGCAGCATCTTGGATGACCAACTCTTGAACTGCGGCTTGCAATTTAAGCTCTTTCAGGAACGTGTCCAATTCAGCCATGCGCTTTTTGGTCTCATCCCCTGCGGTCTCGGTACTGCGCAATGAAATCCATTCACGGGTCATTTCGGAGGCAAGGCGCGATGACATGGCGCGGTATTCGGCACGCTGACTGAGTTGGGCTAGATACGGATAGCCGACAAATCCCAGATAATTTATTCCATCCTGTCCGGCGATTGTGGTTGAGGCGTAATCGTAGGCCATCGAGTCATTGGCTACAGCGCATTCGAGCGCGTCCATTCCGGGCGGCAGCTTTGGAGGCGCGAAGCGGAACGGCGCATCGCTGACTTTTGATCGCGCATCCATTAATGCCGTGGGGCTGATTTTCATTTCACCAATTGGAATTGATTTTTTTTCGCGTAGAACAGCGGTTCCATCCGGGTTAATCGGATGCGGAGCCCGCTTCGGTCTCGGCTTGCCTTTTGTCCAGCCCATACTTATCTCCTTTTATTATCCTTCATGGGTGCAAATCTCCCATTGGCATTTAATACACTTAATAGCCGTGTAGCAAGAGCTTTTGGCTACATTGAACTCGCGTCCACCGCACCTTGCGCACTCTACAATTTTTGCCGGTCGGTTCTCATAACTCTGCCCGATGTGAAAAGTATCTTCAGTGATTTTGATTAGCTCATTAGGCTCAACTCCTGGATCACCGTCATCAAACCAATTCCATGGATTACCATCAATCCACGCTGTTGGCATATTATCTGTGGCCATGTTATCTCCTTTGCGCTTCTTTCAGCGCGTCAGTGCTGATTATCATCAATCGGTGCGCGGGTGCAAAGCACATCACGAATCCATCTGCCAGGTTCGGGGATTTCACTTCCCGCTTGGCGAGGTCTTTTTTGCTCTCTACTTTCACCCGGCCATTAGCATCAAAATCCCGCTTCGGGGTGCTCAATTCAGTTTTGAGCTTTTCCAGATCCGGCATTGTACTCGCAATGCTAATCAATTCATCCGGTTTATATTGAGTCCCGTTCTTGATCGCATCGAATGTATTGCGGAAACGGTCGGCAATCAACCACCATGTCTGGGCTTTTAGGTTTGAAAAATAATCCTTATTCTTGATTCGGTCAAGGCGATTTTCCGCGTAATAGCGTTCCGGCTCGAATACGCCAGCCCCGGCATTGAATTTATAATATTGAACATTCTTTCCCTGCGCCTCGTTGATCTCATCAAACTTAGCCCCACATCCGGCCCCAACACCGATTGAATCGTATTGGATATTTGCACCATAAGACAAGGCATTCTGGTAGGTTCTGGAACATGACTTCAGCAATTCATCCTCGCCGGCCTTCCATTCCTCGCACCAGAGCGCCACAGAGCCGTGAGAATAGACGTTCGCGCATTTGTCGGCACCATCATCTGCTACGTCGAAGCCGACCCGCTTCTCTCCCATTGGCTCAAAGCCCAGCTTGATATGAGCATCTATCGCGGCTTCTATCCATGAACGCTTGATGATCACGCGCTCGTCATCCTGCATCGGTTCGCCTAGATAGATATGCGCGAAATCGTCAGGGTTGTTTACTCTGCAATCCTCAATGACCGTACGCATGGTCGATGATAGATATGGATTTTCATCGTAATTGATTTTCCGCACGATGCTGTTCGCTTGGGGATTGACCACGAAATTCTGCCAAACGAAATCAGTAGCCAGCCGGGGGTTGAATACCAGAATGATGCGTGAACCTTCTTCCCGCACGGTGGGCATGATTACTTCCCACTGTTCTTTCGTCAGGCTTTCGCACTCTTCGACCCATAGTATATCAATGCTGGCCAGTCCCTTGATCTCGCGGATGTTGCGCTGAATGCCGTAAAACAGAAACTCGCTGCCGGTTCCTAAATGCTTGATGCCTGATTCGAGTATCTGGTATTCGTCTTGTAACCCAGCCGCGTAAATTGCTTCCTCGATCACCTGCTTGACGCTATCGGCTATCTTGCTCTGGAATTGCCTGGTACACAGCACGCGCACCGAGTATTCGGCCGCTAAGAACGCCAGAAATCCAGCCGTATGATATGTTTTGCTCGATGCACGGCCCCCATACAGCACGTAATAGCGATAGTCGGCCTCGTAGAACCCAGCCAGCGCCGGGTTAAGAATTGGCATCGCGGTAAAAGTCAGTTATTTTGCGCGGGGCAGCGGGTGTATTGTTTATCTGGATTGCCGCTTCTTTATTTGAGTTGAGCAAAGTCAGGCCAATCTGCGCGGCATCATTCGCCCCCCGCGTCATAGCCATAACGGACTTCAGGGCTTCGGTATTCTCTTCGAGAGTTGCGGTTGCATCTATGCGCTCCACTTGGGCATTCGCAATCATAGATAGGCGATGGGCTGTTTGCATTCCATAACGCGCTGCGCTTGTACCAGCCTTTGATATGGCCTTCAGTTCATCAGCTAAACTAAATGCTTCGATTCTTTCGTTAACATTTAGCAATGAAACGGCTTTATCCGTTGCAACTATTTGTTTAGCAACATCCTTAACGTTTTGGGTTCGTTTAGAAAAACGTACAGAAATGGATGCGGTGCTGACTCCGTACTCACGCGCAAGAGGTGCGCCCTTTTCGCCTGCGAGGAGTCTTTTGCCGATTGCTTCCCACTGAATGTCGGTTAGTTTGCTTGGACGGCCCATATTCGATTCGGTTTTATCAATAAGAAATGGGGCTTTTACACCCCATCAAGGACTAACTACCAGAAGATCTGCTGCGCCCTTTCGAGCTGGACTTCTTGCTGGTTTTTCCTTTTTTTGACGCTTTTGCTTTTGGCATGATAATCTCCAATGCGTGCGCACATTACGCACCCATACAAAGTATCAAAGTTTGGGGATAAATTCAAGCCATCGTTTGTTTGGCTTGTTCTCTTTGATGATTTTTGGCGCTGGCGTGAGCTGAATATCCATTATTTTAGCCACTTTGTGTCCGTCAAGATATTTGTCCCCGGCAGCGATCAATCCCGATTTAGCCAAAAATTCATCTTTCTGTTCTCTGGACTGAAACGACAGGCATACCCAATGCTCAGTATCAAACATGTCTGTCATGGATTTTGTTTCTTTGGCGAGCGATGCTTTCGCCAATTCCTGAAACGCATTCAATTCCTGCTTGCTGTCGGCTTCATCGTTGCCGGTGCGCTTCAGGGTATCGCAAACGGTTTTTTTAACCTGTTTTTTTTCAGGCCCAAATCCCCGAATGTTTAACATTCGGTCAAAGTTGATGCTCATAACGGAATACCTCCAAGTCGGCCAACGGGAACCATTCAAGTATTTTTTGATAATCAGAGGGGAAATTCTGCTTGATCGGATAGAGATAGCGGATATTCAATCCGTCAAAGCTGCGCCCGAACATTTTGTAATCAACCGGAAGTTGAATTCCGGCTTTCCTGAATTCATCGGTCAAACGCTCATTTTTCCAGTCGTACACAGGCCAATAGGTTCGCCGTTTTTCATTTACTGCACCGAAGCGGTTAAACGACATGCGGCGCACCAAATTGTCACTTATTCGGTTCCCGATTGCGGTATACGCTAATGGATTGATGCCAGAATCCTCGATACAGGCCCGGCTTACATCATCCCGGTCGTATTCCTCAAATCCGAAATTGTCGATCACGCTGAGCCTATCGGGAGGCTGCAATACAGCTGCGTTGAGCATTCGGTATAGAGCGGGATTCGGATACTGGTAGATTTTAGCCTGGAAAAAACGCTCGTAATAAACCAAGCTTTCATTTACAAATTCCAAGTCGGGGATTAGGTACATGTAATATGGCACGATGCGCTCAAACTTTCCACGCATTGCCAACCATGCAGCAATCGCATCTTTTCCGCCCGAAAACGATAACATGGTTTCCGGGCTTATTTTTGCAATATCAGAAATCAGTAAATCGCTGTTTTCGTAGGATTTCATTGATGGATTATAGCTTAGGATTTCATTGATGGATTATAGCTCCGGCCGAGTCAGTTTGTGGCGCTCAATTAAAGCATCCTCGATCAGTGAGGCCATGCTCTCTGGCTGGGCACGCAACCATGTGAGCATCCAGCCGGGGAGTTTTAGTCCCAACTGTATTTTTTTTAGCTCCGGTTTGCTGGCGTTTTTTAGGTCTGCTCATGGCATGTTGATTTGATCTGTGAATAAATTATCTTGGATAAATTCCTTTTCAAATCTCACGGATGCCAATTCAAGGTTGATTCGAGCCTGTTTGAAATATGAATCTTTCAGCTCAATTCCGATAGCCTTACGCCCCATCGATACGGGGCTGTAAACCTCTGAGCCTACACCCATGAACGGCGTAAGCACGACCTCACCGGGATTGCTGTAAAGCTCCACAATTCGATCGATCACATCAAGCTGCAAAGGGTGTACGTGTTTCTCGTCGTCCTCTTCCTTGCTATCACGGAATGGCAAAATGTTATCATTGCGAATGTCGTCCCACACGCTGGACGCATAACGCTGCCATATGTAGTGCGAAAGTTTGTTCGTTTTTGGATCCTGATGATCGTGGAAATTGTCATTGAGATATTTCCATAATTGATCTTCCGTGAAATACGATTCGTTCGCGTTGTTCCATGCGCGCAGGATGTTTGGCAAAATAGGCGTTTCCCCGGCGTAGTATTTCAGCCCAAAGTTGTGCGTCACCGGAACAGCGTTCTCGCCACGCTTCGTGAAAATCAGCATGTAGTCCGGCATGGCTGTAAAGCACTGTGTCGAGTCTTCAACAATCAATTTATGCATCAGGCTTTTAACCATCGTGCGCATACGAACCTTTAGCGGCTCTTTCCATATCGTGATTCTGTTTCGATATTGGAACCCGTACTTGTCGTGCAGTTTGATTATTTCATGCGGGAAGTCCCACAAGTTGCAGGAATTGTCGAACACATCTGTACAGTGAACAGCCGTTATGCGCCCCGGCTTTGTTACCCTTGATATTTGCTCGATCAGGAATTCATATTGCTCTAAAAACTGCTCTTTGCTTTCGCAGTTTGAAAAGTCTCTCTCACTGCTGGAATAGTTATAAAGTCCGGCGAACGGAGGGCTATAGACGGAAAGGTCAACAGACGCATCCGGGATAGTTGGCATGATTTCCATGCAATCGCTGTTAAAAATGCTGTAACTGTCGGTGTGAATTTGTTCTTTAGTGTTGTTCATATTTATACCCTCTATGGTTTGTTTTAATTCCTGCATTTTTTAATCTATACCAAACCGTCATCGCCGCCACTCCAAAATGTTTTGCAATCTTTTCGATGGACATCGTTTTATACATTTCAGTCAACTCTTCGATATTGATTTTATGGTGGCGAACTTCAAAACTTTTTATTGCAATTTCTTCATGTAACTTCATGTGATCGGCGCGGCTAACAACTTCTAAATTTTCAATTCTGTTGTCAAATTTATCACCGTTTTTATGATGTACTATTTCATTAGAACTTAACTTCCGTCCTAAACTTTTTTCCATCAAAAAACGATGCAACCTGATTTGCTTTCCGTCTACTTGAATTGTTTTGTAGTGGTTCATATTCTAGCCTTTATAATATACAACGACGTTATTGTATATTATAAATAATAAAACTACAAGAACTCCGGTAATTTTGCGGCTTGATTAAATTCTTTCGCGGTAAAACTAAAATCTCGATTTGCTGCTTCAACAAGCGAACCGTAAAGCTCTATGGCCTTCTGTGTCTTTTGTTCGAGTGCCTGCATTACTCTTTCCTGCCCTTCGCTTATAACCATGTCGCACACAACCTCACTCTTTTGCCCGAACCTCCAGAATCTGCGAATGGCTTGGTAATATTGCTCATAACTGTAGGTTGGAAAAAAAACAGTGTGGTTACAATGCTGCCAGTTCAATCCCATTGATGTCATTTTCGCTTTGGTGATAATTCGCTTAATCTCACCCTTCGCAAACGAAATAAGAATGTCCTCTTTTTTGTCAATCGACATACCGCCGATGATCTCAACTGCCTCCCTATCCATTTCTTTCAATCGTGTGCTTTCATCGTTCAGATTGCACCAATAAACGGATGTCTTGCCAGCGGCCAACCTGATAGCGGTTTCGCATCTTTCATCAATAGTCAACTTTTGCTCTTCGCGCACTTCGGTCAATCTTGCGGCAGGCATTGCGAACAAAGATTGCTGGCCATTAAGAGTCCATGCTTTTTGATTGAACGTGACGTGCTTGTTGACGTGCAATGCAGGCAGATTAAATCTATCATCCGAAAAACCCAAGTCAGACGGTTTTTTAATCATCACCGACCACTGATTGACCCATGCGAAAAAGTCACGCTCGGCATGTGGTTTGAGATAGAACTTTTCCCCGATGTTGCGATTATTGGAATCAGCCGAACCTTGGTTGGATTTGAAAAACTTTGTCAGCATGTCCATGTAACCCATGTAACCCAGGGCCTCTGAGCTATTGCCAAGCTCGATAAAATCGTTTGGGCTGGGCGTGGCTGTACTTAAAAAACGATACGGAACTTTTTTAACGAAAGCGACAATCGCATCACGCGTCTTGCCTTCAAAGTTTTTCAGGATGCTGGACTCGTCAAGCATCACGCAAACGAAGTCGTCAGGATTTAATAAATGCAACCGTTCGTAATTGCACACCGTGATTTTTTTGGTTAGCGTTCCGTCTTTGCTGTGTGCAATATCATCAATGCCGATTCGTGTTGCCTCATTGATAAACTGGAACGCGACAGCCAATGGCGTGAGAATCAGAACGCGCTTGTTTGTGTGGCGAATAACATTTTCTGCGATGGCTAATTGAATAAGCGTTTTGCCAAGTCCGGTATCGGCAAAAATACCGATGCGGCCTTTTCTAACAGCTTTCTGGATTATTGCTTGCTGAAAATCAAAAGTGCAATCTGGTATCCAAATGGGTTCAAATCCATGATCGCCCAGCGAGTGCTTTTTTGCTTGAATAAAATCTGCGTATTTCATTTGAGTTCCCTTGTCGGAGTGAGTGAGTTGTCAGCCGCTTTAATGGACAAGCATCAAAACGCTTGCGGGATTCTCCAATCCACTGACAAGCAAATACTAAGCGAACGCGCGACAGAATGCAAGCTCATTGTGCAGCCCACATCCATTTTTTATGCTCGCCGTCCTTGAATATCGGAGTAACATTTTTCAGCGCAGCTGCCGCCATTAAAAATTCCATCCAAAGTGCAAATTTCTTCTTCCCGAATTGACTGGTGCGCCGCCCGAGCATCACGATACCACCATCAAACCCCATTGCCAGCCGTGGCTCTGTTTCCTTTTCAAATGCAGCAGTCAGAATGTCTTTCCACTCATCCTTGGAAAGCGTCACCAGCTCGCCATTGACCGGCCATTTGAGTTGCTGTGCAAAGCCTTCGAGGTACGGCCATTGGTAGCAATTCTGATCTAGCGTCCTGGATGGCTCTTCAATTTTGCAAACATATCCATCTGGTGCGAGCTGGCATTGCGCGGCGGCCAGCCTGCGGGCAGTATCGTGCGCCAATATAAAATAACGCTTGTAGTCGTTCATTTTTTCCATTCTCCACAACCTTTCGCCTCTTTCAACGCCTTGTCGCTGCCGTTGCCAATAATTCTAGGATGGGCATCAAGTTCCGGTTTTCTGCAATACCATATCGCTCGGTTTAGATGCGGCGTAAATGATCCGCACCAACGGTAGGCGCAGGTTTCGCATTTCATCGTCGCTCGATTTCCGCGATTGCCTGCACCGCGTTACGGGCAATATCCACATTTTTTTGCTGATGCAGCCAGTTAACCAGCAAATTGGCACTCGTTTCGATTGCGACATACTGCATGGCATCGCAGCGATATTCCGCCGTGCGCACCGCGTAGCACAGCCGCTTGAGCGTCTCTGCATGGGTAAGGATGTGCGGCGCGCTACTGATGCGCTCTGACATATCTGCAAGCGTCCACAGCATTGCCAGATGATCGTAGGTAGTCGAGCCAGTATCGAGCGTCAGCAGTGCTGCCCGCACAGGGAATTCGAATCCGTTCGTTTTTATTCCGAAAGGTCGAAGCGCATGCGATTGATTTATTTTCGCGCCGCGTTTCTTGCCGGGCTTGCGAGCCTTAATGCGTTTTTCGTTCATTCTTGATCACCAGATGCACATATTTACCGCTCGATTCGCAGTAAGATTTTATCCATGCCTTTGTGCTTGGACGCTCGACTGTTTTCCCACAATGTTTGCAGATGTATTTTATCATTGGTTCATCCCTATATCACCAGCCGCAAGTGTAGCAGTATCAGCGCGCTTGATGATGCGGAAGCGCTGAGGCCTTGACGATTGATGCTCGGCAAGTGCGGCTATACGCTTGGCGAGTCCATCAACAGATTGCAACTCAGCGTCGGTTAATGCAATTTCGCGAGCTTCGCTCATGTGCGAATCCTGTCGGATAGCAATGCGTTCTTCGCGATCGTAATTTTCAATTATGGTTTTCATTTTTAGCTTTGAATTTTATTGCAAGCATTTCTTTGATGTTAGAAAGATTCTCAAGTGCTATTACATTGCTCACTGGTTTATATTCTAGAGCAAGATTTTTTTCTTCTGCCATTTCCAACATCGATACAACATCCTTTGGCCGTATTATGCCAATAGCGTGCTGTGTGCTAATTCGTCCTAGCCGAATAGCTTCAGCTAGCGCGGGAGCGCGACCGATTTCATCATGCCCTAAGGATGAAATCCATGTAGGTAATTTCCCAGCGCGTCTGTTTGTTGTGATGATGCGTATATATGCTTCCTTGAATGCCATGCGTGCAGCAATCTGGTCTTGCAAATCACTGGCAAAATACATAGCTTCGTGCATCTCATTCGTAACCACTGCGCTGGATGCTTCATCATGTGGATACATCGCCCATGCTTCGTCAGCACCCGGGCGACCATCAGGCCTCATCCGATCAATGCAATCTACGATATCAGATGGCGTAGGTGCAAACTTGTTTGTACGCAGGTGGTCTGCAAAGGCATTAGCTACATCCGCAAATTGGTAAGCCGATAAAATATTCCACCAGATTTGTTTTGTGGGTGCGCTCGCCTCCATTCTGTAAATTGGCATTGTTGCATCCATCAAATCCGAAAATTCTTTTTTCTGGTTTTCATTCATGATCGATAACCCTCCAGATAGTTGATACGTTTCCACTTACAAAATCATCTGATGATTTTTTATTGTTCAAGTCACGCTGCTGTTGAGCGGTCAAAATTCCATTCTTGCGAGGTGAGTCAGGTTCTTTCCTTACCCAAATTCTCCACGCTGCAAACCAGTCTAGCTTTGTTGCGTTTTTCCCGGAAGATGATATCCAGTGATCTTTAAAATTTTCGCCTATTTTGCGAATATCATCCGCTGATAATAATGGTTTTTCTTTTACTGCCCATTCCCCAAAATGTTTAGGCAAAACCCAGTCGGCTGGCAAGCGCGAAGCGCGGGCAGTTTTCTCTTTTTTGCCTATAACATTTAAATCTTCTTTGCTAGTAATTACATCAGAGTCTTGTTTCCCCGTTCCCGTTTCCCCGTTCCCGTTTCCCCGTTCCCGTTTCCCGTTTGGTTGCTCGCCTGTTGAACGTATGTTCAACGCTAGTTCAACGCCCGTTGAAATTCCGTCTAACGCCTGCTTTGCTTTTAATGCCCGCGCAGCAGCCGAAGCCTTGCCAGCTTTGGCTTGCTGGCTTGAATTTGCTCGGTACTTATCAAGTTCAGCTTCGCACCGTTGGTGATACCATCCAGTCGGAGTTTTGATGAAAAACTCGTTCAACACCTGTTCAACGGCTGTTAACTCTTCATCCGTTCTAGCTAAAACACGCCTGCATATGGTAGCCACTTCAGGCGTAAGTATTTGTTCGGTGTCGTAATACAACTCGATCAAATCCCGATAAATGCTGCGCTCAATACGTGTCAAGTGCCGGGTAGCTTTGTCGAAATCGCCAATATTGTGCGGGTAGTGGTGCATATCAAATAAACCCTTTGCCCTGCACCAAAATCAAGGTCGAAGTTACCCGCAAAGGACTGGCAAGCAGCCTAAAAGTTGGGTTCTTAAAATTGATACAGGGCAGAAAGTTCATTACGTTCCTTTGCATTCAGTCTTCGACGACTGGCCCGGATAGCCGAGCAGATTGATATTAATCTATTTTTTGAATTAAGCAACCGCTTTATAGTCGGCATGTAACTAGCATGGATGTGTTGCATATATTGCGTTAGCCGCCACCAGCATCAGCCAGTGGCGGCGCGGCAGTTACTTGCCTTCGGGTCGCTTGTCCAGCCCGTTCGCGGCCAGCATTTCCGCCACGTCGTCAATGTGCAGGCAGTCCACCATGCAGGCGTAGTCGTTCGGCGGTTGCACCACCGCGATGTTGCCGTTGCAGTAGTCGTTGCCAGGTGTGGCGCTGTGCAGCACGCCGAAGGAAACAACCTTGCCGCCTTCCAGTTTCACAATCTTGTCGCCGTTCTTTGCCTCGCGGCCATTTCGGTAGTGCATTTCAGGTTCCTTTAAGTTGTGCCGCGTTTTCAGCGTGTCGCGGCTAACACGTCATTCCACCGGACGGGCGAAAAAGCCGCCCGCCTGTGAATTCATGCGTTAGGGGGTTCTGGCAGAGGTTGCCAGCAAGTCACAATATCCGAGACTGCCCAATGCACATCTTCGTATTCGTTTGTCTCATACCAACCCTCCTCGCAGTAGTAGGTGTCTGTCGATTCGTCGTACTCTCCGCCATCTGCATCAGGCGACTGCTCCAGCGTTTTAGGTGGCGCATACTGCGCCCTAATGCGGCGGCTTTTATCGCCACCGTTAAAGTTCGGCACGTATGCAATAACCGGCACTCCGGCACCAGGCATTTTGTCACTGCACTTTATCCATTCCATAGTTTCACCCCTAACTTTACGTTCAACTTTCGTTCCGCTTCGCTCCACCGGACTGGCCTACGGCCAGCCGAGTTAACTCCACGTTATGCCGCCAGTGCATGAGGCGCAAGGCTCTTCGTTGTTATCCGTGTACCAATTTTTACATGCGTTGCAACAAGGCATAGTGATAATTATTAATGTGCTCATACTTCCGCCTTCGCTTGCAAAAGTAATTGTGACATTCTGGCGCGAGTACATCCCTTTGATTCTGCATACTTGGTAACTGTCCAGCCCAAGCGCGTAAATTCTTTCAGATATTTTGCCCTGCGTTTTTTTGCAGCGGCAATAATTAGTTTCATTTCAGCCATAACACCTCCTTAAATGCGATCACTATACACGCATTAGCGGATAGTGCAACCCCTTACGAAAGATGTTGCATTCTTTTTTTAAATGTGCATAATGACCGAACTCGCTAACGGAGCGGGCAACAAATTCAGGAGATCAAAAAATGAACATCGAGGAACTCACGCTAGGGCAGCTAAGAGAAATCCAGTCCATCACAATTGGCGCATCTGCACAATGCCCAAGTCAATATCCGGTTGGCAAGAATGTAATCGTTCGCACGGTTACTATGATTTACACCGGCAGGCTGGAAAAAGTCACCGCATCAGATTTGGTTTTGGTGGACTGTTCTTGGATTCCTGAAACTGACCGATTCATGCAATTTGTTGCGGAAGGAAAAGTCAATGAATGCGAACCTTATCCAGACGGGCTGCCTGTATTCATCAATCGTGGCGCACTGCTGGATATGTGTGAGTTTAAAGCCGCTTTACCGAGGTCGCAAAAATGAACGCCGTGATGTTGCGAGGAAATTGGTCGCGTTTATGGCCGCGTTCGCGTTCGCGTTCTGTTTCTGGTTCGGTTTATGGTTCGCGTTCGCGTTCGCATTCGCGTTCGCGTTCGCATTCGGGTTCGTGGTCGCGTTCGTGGTTGGAGTCGCGGTCGGTGTCGCAGTCGTGGTCGCGGTCGCGGTCGTGGTCGCGGTCGCGGTCGCGGTCGCGGTCGGGGTCGTAAATGATTTAGGAAATTAAAATGGAGACGAAATGAACAATCCAGACATTGCAAGGCTTGACGGACTTTTTGGAACCGGCAACACGCAAAAGCTGCTCGATGAGCAAGACCGCATTGATGCCGCTAGGCAGGCACAGCAAGAAATGATTGAGGACGATGACGAAGAGGAAGATTTCGACTTCGAGCGTGACTGCGGTGCGGATTTTTGAATCAGTAAAACTAAAAAAGGAAAATTAAAATGAATGCACCTGCAAAAAATACCGCGCTGATGACCGCTCAATCTACCGCGTTATCCGGCATGTCGGAGGACGAACTGATAAACGTGCTGCGAAACAGTCTGTACCCCGGAGCACAGACTGACTCGATCAAAATGATTCTGGGCTACTGCAAAGCGGCTGGACTCGATCCGATGCAGAAGCCTGCACATATTGTCCCGATTTGGGACGGCAAGTTGAAAGTCATGCGCGATGTTGTGATGCCGGGAATCGGCCTGTATCGCACTATGGCATCGCGTACTGGCGAATGCGCGGGTGTGTCTGAGCCTGAGTTTGGGGCAGACGTAACCGAAACGCTGGGCGGCGCAACAATCACTTACCCCACATCATGCAAAGTTGTCGTGAAACGAATCCTGCCTGGTGGACAGATCGCAGAGTTTGCAGCAACTGAACGCTGGAAAGAGAACTATGCGATCAAGGGAGGCGCGGATAAGAGCATCGCACCCAATGCGATGTGGACAAAGAGGCCTTACGCACAACTTGCAAAGTGTTCGGAGGCACAAGCATTGCGCAAAGCATTTCCAGAATTAGGTTCTGCACCGACTGCGGATGAAATGGAAGGCAAGGCACTCGAAGAAGTTGACGTAACACCTCGTGCAGTTATAGCCGAGAAACCATCGCTGCCAACGATCACCGCTGATGAACTGGCCACACTATGTGCAGATAAACTCAACACAGAGACCGGAGAAATTGAAAAGATGGGCTACAAGTCTATGGTTCAAAGTGGCAAAAAGACCGCCGAAAATTTCATCGAATGGCTTTCAAAGAAAGCGATTATCAGCGAAGAGATCAAGGCAATCATTAAAGGCTGGCAACCGATTGAAGCAGAAGGGAGCGCAAATTGAAAACTTTAACACTTGTTCAGGGGTCAGATGCTTGGCATTCGCACCGCGCCACCGCATACAACGCAAGCGATGCACCCGCCATGCTTGGTATCAGCAAGTACAAGTCGCGCAGCCAGCTATTGAAAGAAATGACGACCGGCATAGGCCAAGATTTTGACGCTGCCACTGAGCGCATGTTTGTAGATGGTCACCGATTCGAGGCATTGGCGCGACCACTGGCTGAACAAATCATTGGCGAAACACTTTCGCCGGTCACCGGAACAAATGGAAAGTACAGCGCATCATTTGATGGGATCACTTTTGACGAATCCATAATCTTCGAGCATAAAACACTCAACGCAGATATTCGTTCGGCGATGGGCGTGAATGGCAATACGGGCGGACTCGCTGAAATGTACCGCGCCCAGATGGAACATCAACTCATGGTATCGGGTGCGGACAAATGCCTATTCATGGCGAGCAAGTGGGACGGCGAAACATGCATACAAGAGGTGCACGGATGGTATCTGCCCGACATGGTGTTGCGCGAGCGCATCATTACAGGTTGGGCGCAGTTTGAAAAAGATATCGCAAATTATCAGCACGTCGCGCACATTGAGAAGCCAACCGCAGATGTGGTTATCGAATTGCCTACGCTGTTCGTCCATGCCAAGGGCGAGATCACTGAGCACAACATTGAAGCATTCGGCACAGCCTTGACCGCGAAGTTGTCCGAAGTGCGCGCCATTGCGCTGGTGACAGATCAAGATTTTTCAAACGCCAAGGCGGCGGCAAAGAAGTTCCGCGAGACAGCGAAGGAAATCACGTTATCCGAGGCGGCAATGCTGGCGCAGACGGAAACCATAGGCGAGGCATCGCGCAAAATGAAGGCATGGGTGAAAGACTTGAATGCTACCGCGCTGCAATTGGAGAAGGACGTCGAGCGCGAGGATTTGGCAAAGAAGCGCACCATGGTATCCGAGACCACACTGGCCTATTCCGCGCACATCGAGGGGCTAGAGGCTGAGACGCGCCCCATTCAGTTGAATATCCCGCGCCCGGATTTCGCGCTGGCCATCAAGGGCAAGAGCCGATATGACAAGATGCAAGGCGCGCTTGATGACGCACTGGCGGCTGGCAAGATCACTGCCGATGCGATTGCGCTGGATATTCGCCGCAAGTTGGAATGGTTCCGTGCAGCAGCATCCGAGCATCAAATGCTGTTTCCCGACCTCGCGCATATCATCACCAAGCCGCTGGACGATTTTAAGTTGCTGGTGACTTCGCGCATTGATGCGCACAAGCAGGCCGAAGCATCCAAGCTGGTGCGCATCCAGGAAGAGGCGAACGCTAGAGCCAAGGCCGCGCAAGAAGCCCAACTCGCCGCCGAGCGCGCAAAGATGGAGGCGGAGGTCAGGGCGAAGGCAGAAGTTGAAGCAGAACGTATGGCGAATGATGCGCGTCTTGTAGCAATTGAAGAGCAACGCCGCGCCGCCGAAGAACGTAAAACAGTTATCGCGATGACGCCAGTCGACAATTTGGAAGAGCGCCGCAAACAAGCGCAAATCGCCGAATCTGCCGCTATGAAATCTGCACCAACGATACTCAAACCATCCGATGGACGCATCATCGAGGCCGTGATGCATCGCTTTAATTGTTCGCACGCATTGGCTTCCGATTGGATTTTGGAATGCGCACAAAACATGAGGAATGAAAA
>JAEHJW020004258.1_pt1 | contig 19314 bp, 24 predicted proteins | sample 9271431 | NCBI WGS metagenome assembly JAEHJW02 | reverse complement strand
ACATCGCCACGGTGGTCCGCAGCAAGACCCGCCGGCAGCTCCTGATTTGCGCCGCCTGCAATGCAGGTTTCCACACGGAGGCACTCAGTCACAAGAAGCCTCCTTCAACACGGTAATCCGTAGAGCCGGTTTTTTTTTCGTCAAGCTTTTCTCCGGTTGCTGGCGTTCTTGGACCTGTTTTTTGGGAGCACCCACGCCGAAGGCGGGGGGTGCTCCCTGGGCTTGTCCATTTACAACAAGTCACGCGCAGCGTCACTTGTTGAGAAAAACCCTCTTTCACAAGTCACTCGCCCATGAAAAAGCCCGCTAGATGCGGGCTTCGGTGAGCGTTTGGAAGTCGCCTTGGCTCTAGTCAGGTATTGACAAACAACCGAAATTGGTTGTACGTTTCAACCGTTCTCGGTTGTTACCAAATTTGGTTGCTTTGACTTTACACCTTCGAGGCCTTCCATGTCTTTTTTGACCTGGTCTGTGTTTGGGATTTGTCTGTATCTCAGTAGGTGTCCTCATGTCTGACGCCATCCAGATCGACACCGGTATCAGCCGAGTGAAGAAATTGCAAAGCGCCATCCTCACCCGCTCCCGCCTCATTGCCCATTCCCTCCCACGCGGCACTCACAAGGCCGCCATGCTCACCCTGACCTATCGCGAGGACGACCAATGGCACGCAAAACACATCGCAACGTTGCTTCAGCGTATTCGCGATCACCTCTCGCGCAGGTGCTTGAAAGTGCCCTATGTGTGGGTGGCCGAACTGACTCAGCGGGGCCGCATCCACTATCACGTGTTGCTCTGGTTGCCAAAGGGATTCACCCTGCCGAAGCCGGACAAGCAGGGTTGGTGGCCGTGGGGGTCTACGCGCATCGAGTGGGCACGCAATGCTGTTGGCTATCTTGCCAAGTATGCGAGCAAGGGCACCGAGCCGATTTTGATGCGCCAGTTCCCGAAGGGTTGCCGGTTGCATGGCGCTGGGGGGTTCTCTGATCTTGTACGCAAATCTGCACGCTGGTGGTCATTGCCTGCCTACTTGCGCGCTGCTTGTTTCCCTGTTGATGATTTCATGCGCAGGGTAGGTGGTGGCTTCGTTTCCCGTCTTACTGGCCTGATCCAGGCTCCCGTCTTCGGCCTCATGTCCGTTGGCCGCAAGTCCGTGCGCGTTCGTCAGATCGCGCCCTTTCCCGTTGGTCGCGAACCGCGCCCGCTTTTCGACCCTTCATGGCTTTGTGCCTTCGTCGGTCTCAAGCCTCAACAACTTCAGGAGTTCCAACCATGCTGACCTACACCGGCACCGTTATCAATGTTCAATCCTTCGCCGCCAAGCCTGACCCTAAGACCGGCGAAATCCTTCCTGAAAAGCATCTTGTTCAGTTCATGGGCAAGAAGCCTGCTGCCGATGGTGTTCTTCTGGCCGACCTTGAAGACCTCAAGGTCGATGACCCCAAGCCGTTTTTGGCGGCCAAGGGTAAACAGGTTCGTGTGATGGTCCGTCATTGGATGTTTGACGGCCGTAGTGGCCTGTCGATCCCCAAGGGTTCGCCCATCGAAGTCCTCGCGTAACTCCATGAGCGCCGCTGTTCCTCCCGAAGCCTTCGCGGCGCTTTTCTTCGTCCTCCTTTTGACCCTGCCAAAGCGATGAGCTCGCCCACGCCTCTTTGCCTGACTGTGATTCCCGGTACCGCCTCTGGCGTCCCCAATATCCAGACTTGCACCGGTGCTGCCAGTGAGCCTCAATGGTGGGTCTCTCCGAATCCGCCCCTGGTCTTGTCGCCCAGCGACTGGGGCGCGGTTTTTGTTGCCCTGGTTGGCGTCCTGCTCGCTGGTGCTTCTGTCCGCTGGGCTATCAAAGCTTTACATGAAAAGGATTGAGTCATGAAGTTCTTCAATGCTGCAAAGAAATACGGTCGTCAAGCTGCTGTTGTGGTTGCTGGTGCTGCTCTTGCTGCTCCTGCTTTCGCGACCACCGCGGCCTCCACGTTCGACCCGACCACCTACGTGTCCACCGTGACCGGAACCATCGCCGGCATCCTTGCCGTTGGTGGTGCCGTCTTTGGTGTCTACGTGGCGATCAAGTCCACCAAGTGGGCTCGTCGTTCTCTGTGATTCACGGGGGGGTTATTCCCCCCCTTTTTTTCTTGAGGGGTGGCAATGTGGCGGACCCGTATTTTCTTCTCTGTGTTGTTGGCCTTTTTTCTATTTGGCTATTCATCAGCATCTGATGCATCTTCCAATTATCCTGCTTCGACACTTTGGCAAGACTCCACCTGGCCTGGCCTTGGCAAATTTTCTTCCTCTGGTTCTCTTGCCTCTGCTGTCAACAGCTACATTACTTCTGTTTGTTCTCAATATGGCACGAATGGTGCTCCTGTAACCGTCACTGTCCTTTCACCTACTCAAGTCTCGTTCACCCCTACCGGTGCGTCTTGTGCTCCTCAAACCTTTGGTGTTGCTTCCATTGCATGTCCTTATGGTGGCACGCTTTCCGGCTCTACCTGCATTGGCGGTAATCCTCCTGCTTCCTGTTCTGCTGGTACCGAATTTATTTCTTGCGGATCAACCTCTGGTGCTTCTGTCTGCGGTTCTTCTGACGCTAATGGTTGTCCTGTAACTCCTGCGCCTGGTGTTTGTTTCGGCCAAGCTGGTATATGGATGTGTCCTGTCTACACTTCTGGCAATACCTCTGCTAATTCCCCTCCGGCTGGTGTAACTCAAGCACCTGGCGTTCCGGGCCCATGTCCTTCTGGCCAGTCTTCCGGCACTGTGAATGGTGTCCCTGTTTGCGTCGGTTCTGGCGGTACTTCTACACCTGCACCTGTTACCCCTGCTTCTACGCCTTCCAATCCCTGTTCTGGTGGCCTGACTGCTGGTTCGATCAATGGTCAGACTGTCTGCACCACTGCACCACAGACTGCTCCCGGTGTTACCAATGTCACGACTGTTGTCAATGGTGGTACGACCACAATTACTACGTCCCAGACTTCTTGTAACGGTTCTTCCTGTACCACTGTTTCTGGCCCGGCTAAATCCGCTTCTGCGCCTCCTGGCTCTGCTTCTGGCCCTGTGACTTCCAACACTCAATCGAAGTCACAGTTCTGTGCATCCAACCCTACTTCACCTCTCTGCGCTTCGACTGGCACGGTGACCGGTTCCTGCTCCACTGGTTTTTCGGGTTCTGACAATTCCCCGGACACCGTTGCCGCTGTTGCTCTTGCGAACCTTGATTGTTCTGCTCCTGCTGCCGGCGCTTCCGTTCCGCTTTCTGGTCCCCCCGCATCCGTTGGTTCCAACCCTGCTCAGTCCTCTGTCGATGCTGGTCCTCCTGCTCCGAGTTCTGGTGGTGCTTGTCCCATTGCTGTCCAGTCTTTTTCCGTTGGTCAAATGTCTGCCACCGTCGATCTCACTCCGCTTTGCTCTTACTTCGCCACATTCCGCGCTGTTTTGATCGCTTTTGCTTCTGTGATGTGGTTCCTTGTTATCGGTCGTTGGAGGGGTTGATCATGGGTGCAATATTTGAAGGTGCTCTCGCTTGGTTTCTTGGTTTCATCGTTGCGAATTCCAAAACCATCATTGGTCAAATTCTTGTCGCTCTTGGAATATCGATGGTTACTGGCGTGGTCGTAAAAGTAGCACTCGCCGCTGCTGTTGCGCAGTTTCAAAGCGTTCTGCCTTATTACGATCTTCTGAATGCCGTTGGTATTGTCGATTTCGTCAATATTCTTGCTTCTGCTGTTACTGCTCGTTCTGCGATTGCTGGTGCTCGCGTTTATATGGCCAGGATCTGACATGCTCACGATTATTTCCGGCGTTCCTGGTTCAGGTAAGAGTCTCTATGCTTTGAGTCTTGTTACTGAGGGCAAACCTCCCCATATTAAGCCGAATGTCCGTTTCATCAATTTTGATGTTCACGATAAATCCCTGCTCATCACCATCGAGGACTTGCGTAAGCAGCCTCCCGGCACCGTGATTGTTGTTGATGAAGCGCAGAAGTACTTCGGCCCGAAGCCTCCAACTGTGCCCCTTCCTGCTTACCAGGACCTCGCCGAGCATCGCCACGACGGCATCGACGTTATTCTCATCACGCAACATCCGAGCCAGCTTGACGCCCGCTATCGTCGCCTCTGCAACGATCATTATCACGTTGTCCGTGTTTTCGGTGCTGATTCTGCCCGTATTCATCACTGGTCCGAGATACACGAGGATGTTTCCAGCCGTGCCGAGTCCGATGCTTCCATATGGTTTTACGACAAGTCTCTGTATTCGCTTTACCACAGTGCCGATCTGCACACCGGCAAGAAACGTATTCCCAAGCGTTTGATATTCGGCCTTGCCACACTCTTCCTGGTTCCTGGCTTGTTTTACTTGGCTTGGCACGTTTTCATGTCCTCGAAGACTTTTGAGAAGCCTCAACCTTCCGCGTCGTCTTCTGGTGTTGTTGCTCGTGCTGAATCTTCACCACCTTCACGGTCCGAGCGTGACAGGCCGCTCACGGCTCCTGAATATCTTCTGGCTCATCAAGCCGTCATCCAGTCATTGCCGCAAACAGCCCCTATTTATCAAAAGCTCGCTCAGCCTAAGACTTTTCCTGTTATCGCCGGCTGTTTGCAGATCGCCGGTCATTGCACTTGCTACACCCAGCAGGCCACGCCTTTTGCAGTGGACGACGCCACCTGTCATGCCTACTTGCGCCATCTGCCTTTCATGGATGCCGCTCCGCCTGCTCTCCATCTCCAACCGGCTTTCATCGAGTCATCCCCGAAGCCTTCGACCTCTGCACCCTTGCCGACGCAATTGCCTGTTCCCCTCGACGTCGTGCGTTCGAGCCCACCCCGGCAGTTGCCTTCTCTGCCACCATCTGCGCCTGCCTCTGCGCCACATCCTATTGTTCCTCGCGGTTCTCAATGGAGATTTCAGGGATGACTACCTTTTCAAGCCGTCATGATCGCCTCGCTTTCTGGGCGCTCCTTCTCATGTTCTTTGACCATCTGGCTTATCTCGCTTCTCCCTGGCTTGGCCCTTGGTCCGTTCTTGCCCGCATGCCCGGTCGTTTTTGCATGCCAGCCTTTGCGCTCATGGCTGCGCTTGGTGCATCGGGTCCGCAGGGCAGGGCGCATGACTACTTGCGCCGTCTTTTTGTTCTTGCTCTTGTTTCCGAGCTTCCCTACTGGTTTCTCTTTCATGAGCACGTCAACGCTGTGTTCGCCCTTGCTGTCGGCGTTGCTGCTCTGATTCTTTTCCGTGAAGGGGCACTCTATGCGGCGCTCGGTCTTCTTGCTGTCTTTGCTGCTGTCTGCGTTTTCCTTGGGGCTGGTTTTGAGGCACTCTATGCTCTCCTGGTGGTCTTTCTTGGATGGCGTGCGTTTCCTCCGGCGCTTGCGATGGCTTTTGCACTGGCGGCACTTTTGAACGCTCCTGTTGGCCTTTTCGCATCCTCCACGGTACTTGCCCTTCTCTGGGTCTTATACGGCCCGCTGCCGCCCGCTCCCCGTCTTCCGCAGGCCTTCCGCTATGCCTTCTACCCAGCGCACCTTGCTGGTCTTGCTCTGGTCGTTTCCCTCCTGCTTGCATGGCTTCCTGCATCTGCCTTGCCGGATCATCACCTTGCAAGCCCTCTTGCCGCCGTGTCCCACGCTGCATCACCCGGGCCGCGCGGCCCGCGATAGCACTTCGCGCTTGCTTATCTCCCTGAGCGCATCGGCCGCTCTCCTTGACCTTACTCGCAGACGCGGGTTTTTTGGCTCTCCGGAATAACTTGTGGAAACTGACATGACAGTGTATCCTCATAAGTCGGATTTTCGTGTGGAAAGCGAGCATGGCTAGAACACAGGTTTGGGCGTCGGGCGGGGGTGTGCAGTCGGCTGGGATTGCGGCCCTGATAGTTCAAGGGAAGCTGCGGCCGGACTTGGCCGTCATCGTGGATACCGAGCGGGAGCAGTCCACGACCTGGGAGTACATGGACAAGGTCATCACCCCGGCGCTCGCCTCGGTGGGCGTGACGCTGCATCGGGTCCGCAAGAGCGAGTTCGAGCGCCGGGACCTGTACGGCGGCAAGGACGGGGACACGCTCCTGGTGCCAGCCTTCACCACGCAGAGCGGCGAGGTCGGCAAGCTGTCGAACTTCTGCAGCTCCTACTGGAAGCGGGAGGTCATCAAGCGCTGGGTCAACGCCCAAGGGGTGAAGGCGGTGGACCTCTGGCTGGGCATCAGCGTGGACGAGAAGGAGCGGGTCCAGGTCACCAGGTCGGCCAAGTGGGCGAACCGATACCCCCTCATCGAAGCCCGGATGAACCGTGGCGACTGCGTGGCGCTGGTCGAGTCCATGGGCTGGCCGCGGCCACCCCGGTCGTCCTGCATCCACTGCCCCAACCACACGCAGGCCGAGTGGCGCGAGATTCGGCTGCGGCCGGCGGAGTGGAAGGAGGCGGTGACGCTGGACCACGAACTGCGCGCCAACGACCCGGACGTATTCCTGCACCCCGACTGCGTGCCGCTGGACCAGGCCGACCTGTCGGACCCCAACGGCGTCCTGTTCGGACACGGCTGCTCGTCCGGCCTCTGCTTCACGTAAGTGGTTCCACACGACAATCCGGGGATGACCGACATCCTCGACCTGGACGGCTGGGCCGTCCTGAATCGCCACCAGGAGGACGGGGTGGACGTGCTGGAGGCCGAGTACGCGCCCGAGCCGACCGACTGCCTCAAGTGCGGCACCATCGGCCACCTGTACCGGCACGGCACCAAGGAGACCACCTACCTGGACACTCCGTTCCGTGGGTCTCCGGCCCGCCTGAGGGCCAAGGTGCGGCGGTACAAGTGCCGAAGCTGCGGGGAGACCTTCCTGCAGCCGCTGGGGGGCGTCCTGACCGACCGGCGCATGACCGAGCGGTGCTCCACCTTCATCCAGGCCAACTGCCTGAGGGATACCTTCGTTCGCATTGCGGAGGATGTGGGCTGCGACGACAAGACGGTCCGGAACCTGGCCGGGGAGTACATCGCCAGCCTGGAGGCCAACCACCGGCCGGCCATGCCGGACTGGCTGGGCATCGACGAGACCCAAATCGACGGGAAGATGCGCTGCGTCATCACGGACGTTGGGGAGCGGCGGCTCATCGACATGCTGCCGGACCGGGACAAGGTGACGGTGGCAGGCTGGCTGCACCGCTTCAAGGACCGAGAGCTGGTGCAGGGGGTGGGCATGGACATGTGGCGCCCGTACCGCGACCTGGCCAAGCAGATGTTCCCGGGGCGGCCGGTCGTGGTGGACAAGTTCCACGTCGTGCGGACGGCCAGCTACTGCATGGAGCGGGTGCGCATCCGGCTCCAGAAGAAGCGCAAGGCGGGCGAGCGGCGGCAGTGGCTCCAGTCCAAGGCGACCCTGAACATGCGGTACGCCAAGCTGGGGGCGAAGGCCCGGTTCAACCTGGACATGTGGCTGGACAACGAGCCCGAGCTGGCGGCGGCCTACCGGCTCAAGGAGGCGTTCTACGACATCTACGACCTGCCCAAGGAGCAGGCCGTGGAAGCCTTCGACGCCTACCCGGCGACCGTGCCGGACATGCTGAAGGCGGACTTCAAGTGGCTCCTGACGGCCATGAAGAACTGGCGCACCGAGATACTGGCCTACTTCGACCACCCCATCACGAACGCCTACACCGAGGCGGTCAACGGGGTGGCCATGACCATCAACCGGCAGGGCCGGGGGTACACCTTCGATGTGCTGCGCGCCCGGCTCTTGTTCGGACAGAAGGTGGCCGAGCCCTGGCACCTGGCCAGCGCCTACCCGGCCACCGGAGCGGCCGTGCGCATGCTCAAACGGGTCCAGGACGGGCGCTGCCAGACCTGCGGGGCGGAGCTGGGCCGGACCAAAGACGACAGCCCGTACATCGCCACGGTGGTCCGCAGCAAGACCCGCCGGCAGCTCCTGATTTGCGCCGCCTGCAATGCAGGTTTCCACACGGAGGCACTCAGTCACAAGAAGCCTCCTTCAACACGGTAATCCGTAGAGCCAGAAATTCTGAGACGAAGGCCAGCGATGTCCACAATCGAAATGAACCCAGACAGCACCATCCTGCGCCAGCTCGACGGCCAATGGCAAATTATGATGGTCGCGGTGCTCTGGAAGCTCAAGGGCCGCGAAGCGGTGACCGTCACCCATGAAGATATGGCTGCGATGATCGCGATGCAAAAAGGCGATGGTGTTGTGCTGCTCACACACGGCACACCGGACGGAATCAACTTCCAATGTGTCAGCTACGAGGCAGCGGAGCGACTTGCAGCCCACGATGCGACGCAGAGGGGGTGTGCATGAAGCTCCATACCCGCATCCTGGCGCGCGCCGTGGCCATCATGAACAGCCGGTGGCCCGACGTGGTCATCGGTGGCCACGACAACCCATACCTGCTGCGCTGGCACGTCATCCCGCGCAACCCGCTGTTCAACATCTACCTGCACCAGTTTCTGCGCAGTGACGACGACAGGGCGCTCCATGACCATCCCTGGATCAACGTCAGCCTCCTGCTCGCCGGCTGCTACACCGAGCACACCATCGCCGCAGGCGGCATCCACCACCGCACCGTGCGCCAAGCCGGCGACATCGTGCTGCGCGGCCCAAAAACAGCGCACCGCATCGAGCTGCACGCGCGGTCATGCACCACGCTGTTCATCACCGGGCCGCGCCTTCGCCATTGGGGGTTTCACTGCCCTGAACGGGGCTGGGTGCACTGGCGCGATTTCACCGATCCGCGCGATAGCGGCTCTACCGGGCGGGGATGCGAGGAATGACCATCCATCGCCCCGCGCTGCGCTGCAACGGCGGCAAGTTCCGCTCCATCTGCGAGCTGCTGCGCCTGGATCCGTACCAGCGCGAAGGATGCGACACGCGCAGCACGATGGAAGCGGCAGCCGACGCGATCGAACAGCTTTTGGAGGCTGCCCGCTATGCCGTGGAAGTCATCGACCACGACCGCGGCAAGCAGGCCCGACTACGTGCCTGCGCCCGATTGCAGGCCGCCATCGCCAACGCTGAGGAGCCACAAGAATGATCGACCAGCAGCTAATCCTCGACGTGCACGACGAGCTGGTGATCGACAACTTCGCCGGCGGCGGCGGCGCAAGCACGGGCATCGAGCTGGCGCTTGGCCGCCACGTCGACGTCGCCATCAACCACGACCCGCAGGCCGTGGCCATGCACCGCGCCAACCACCCGCAGACGGAGCACCACTGCGAGAGCGTGTGGGATGTGGACCCACGCGCGGTGCACCCCGGCCGGCCCATCGGGCTGCTGTGGCTGTCGCCGGACTGCAAGCACTTTTCCAAGGCCAAGGGCGGCAAGCCGGTCGAGAAACGCATCCGTGCCCTTGCCTGGGTGGCGCTGCGCTGGGTGGCGATCCGCCGGCCGCGCGTGCTGATGCTCGAAAATGTCGAGGAGTTCACCACCTGGGGTCCGGTGGTTTGCGGCCCGGACGGCACCTGCAGGCCCTGCCCAAGGCGCAAGGGCCGCGAGTTCAAAGCCTTCGCCAACGCGCTGCGCCGGCACGGATACGAGGTCGAGTGGCGCGAGCTGCGCGCCTGCGACTATGGCGCGCCGACGATCCGCAAGCGGCTGTTCTTGGTCGCGCGCTGCGACGGGCGGCCGATCGTCTGGCCGGAGGCGACGCACGGCGATCCGGCGTCCGACGCGGTGAAGCGCGGCCAGCTCAAGCCATGGCGAGCCGCCGCGGAATGCATCGACTGGTCGCTGCCGTGCCCGAGCATCTTCGAGCGCGCCAGGCCGCTGGCCGACGCAACCCTGCGGCGCGTGGCCAAGGGCGTCATGCGCTACGTGGTCAACGCGGCCGAGCCGTTCATCGTGAACACGCGCAACGGCGAGCGCGCCGGCCAGCAGCCGCGCACCCGCAGCGTGCACGAGCCGCTGTGGACCGTCACCGCGCAGGGTTCCCAGGGCGCGCTGGTGGCGCCGTCCCTGGTCGGCATCGACCACCGCGGCAGCGGCGACAACCCGCACTGGAGCGCCGCTGCGCCGCTGACCACCGTCACAGCCGAGGCCAGGCATGCGCTGGTGTCGGCCTTCATCGCCAAGCACTACGGCGGCGTGGTGGGTGCGGATCTGCGTGCGCCGGCGCCAACCGTCACCAGCGTCGACCACAACAGCCTGGTCACGTCGAACCTCGTGAAGCTGCGCGGCGGCGGCAACATCGGCCAGCCAACCGACGAACCGCTGCGCACGATCAGCGCAGGCGGCCAGCACTTCGCCGAGGTCCGCGCCTTCCTGACCGCCTACTACGGCACCGACCAGGCCCCGGGCCTGCGCGACCCCATGCACACGGTCACCACCCGGGACCGCTACGCGCTTGTGACCGTCGCCGGCCAGCAGTACGCCATCGCCGACATCGGCCTGCGCATGTTGGCGCCGCGCGAGCTGTTCGCCGCCCAAGGTTTCCCGGCCGGCTACGTCATCGACCACGGCATCGACGAGCGCGGGCAGCGCGTCGATCTCACCAAGACCGCCCAGGTGCGCATGTGCGGCAACAGCGTCTGTCCTCCGCTGGCAGCCGCGCTGGTGCGCGCGAACCTGTGCGAACTGGCTATCAGGAGGGCAGCATGAAAAACACCAAGATCGAGTGGGCGCACCACACGTTCAATCCCTGGGTCGGCTGCACAAAGGTGTCACCCGCGTGCGACCACTGCTACGCCGAGAACCTCATGGCGTCGCGTATGCACGTCGTGCAGTGGGGCGCGGGCCAGCCGCGCAAGCGCACCAGCGCGCGCAACTGGACCGACCCCCTGCGCTGGAACGCCGAGGCCGATCGCCTTGGCGTGCGCTACCGCGTGTTCTGCGCTTCGCTGGCAGACGTGTTCGACAACGAGGTGCCGGCTGCGTGGCGTGCCGATTTGTTTGACTTGATCGAGAAAACACCGCACCTTGACTGGCTCCTGCTGACGAAGCGCATCGGCAACGTGGCGCCCATGATGGTCGATGTGGCTGCTTCGCTGTTCTGGATGGATCACCTGGGGACATGCGCCCTGCCGTCTAACGTCTGGCTAGGCGCCACGATCTGCAACCAGGCCGAGGCCGACCGCGACATCCAGAAGCTGCTCACCACGCCGGCGCGCGTGCGGTTCCTGAGCATGGAGCCGCTGTTGGGGCCGGTGGATCTCACGAACATCCGTTTACCGCTGGCCGGTGCCAGCTTCACCGAAGGGAACGTGCTGATGCACAAGAGCACGCTCGACCGCGGCCATTCTCGCCCTGCCATCGACTGGGTCATCGTCGGCGGCGAGAGCGGCCCGCAGGCGCGGCCGATGCACCCCGATTGGGTGCGCAGCCTGCGCGACCAGTGCGCGACGGCCGGCGTGCCGTTCCTGTTCAAACAGTGGGGCGAGTGGCGGTCCATCTGCCAGGGTGATGGCGAGTGGTGGCATCCGCTGTATCGCAGCAATCGCGTTGCGCGCTCCCGCGAGGATCAGGGGTCGTTGGACGATCTCTACGGCCGGACATGCCGCGTGCCGCAGTTGTGCCTGCGCATCGACGGCAAGCACGCGACGATCAACGAGCCCAACGCGTTCTTGCAGGGCACTCACCCCGTGCAAGCGTTCATGGTGGGCAAGAAGGCCGCCGGCCGCTTACTCGACGGCCGCACCTGGGACGAGGTTCCGGGATGACAACCACCACCGACGAAGCCCTGCAGCTCGTCGCCGACTGCGAAGCACGCGAGTCGCGGCTGAGCGAGTGGGAAGCCGGCTTCATCGACTCGATCCGACGCCAGCTCGAGCACGGGCGCACGCTGACCGCAAGGCAGGACGAGGACCTTACCGCAATTTGGGAGCGGGCAACTGCAAAGGATGAAAAGGGGAAGCCATGACCGACAAGATCACATGGGTGATGGTTCCAAAGGAACTGGACGCATTCATGATCTACGCAGCGAGTGAGGCTGCGCCTAAACTTTCGTTGGTTTCCATCAAAAACGTATATCAAGCTATCCTCGCCGCCGCCCCCACGCCGCCAGTGCAAGATGCTCTGAGCACAGTTCCCGCATCAGGATTAATTCATGATGTGATGCAACTCAATGCCGATCTTCACGCCAGCAATGAAGCGCTGATGTGCGATGTGCTCGATATGCGCGCGGGCATGCAGCGCATGGTTGCCGGCATTAAGCATCTAGCCGAGATCGCGCGGCAGTGGGAGCCAGACCATAGCAGCCGCGCAGATCGACGCGGCTGGCTGTTGGCACTGCATGCCGCGGATGACGCCGAGGCGCTACTCGACGCACAGGCAAAGCGATTACTCATCCCTAAATCGCAGGAGGCGAGCAAATGACCATGCTCACCACCGAGCAACTCGCCGCCGAGTTCGGCATCAGCGCGAGGCAGGTCCAGCGGCTGGCCAAGCAGGGCATGCCAAGCATCCCGGTTGGCGCCCGCGCGCGCCGCTATGATCCAACCGCCTGCCGATCCTGGCTCCAGCAAAACGACGAAGCCCTGACATGCCGATCAAGCGCCCCGCAGCCGGTGGCTGGGAAGTATCCGTCTGCGTCCGTGGTGTCCGCCTACACCGACGCCTGCCGCCGACTACATCTGCGAGTGACGCCAAGCGCACCGAAGCCGATCTGAGGCTGGCCGCCGGCCGCTCAACCGCCGGGCGCGCGGCCGCCATCCCCGGAGATCCGCCCATGGTGCGGATCATCGCGCTGTACCTTGACCACGCCAAGCACCTACGCAGCCCAGACACCGCCATCCACCATGCCCAGCGCATCGGCCCATGGCTCCAGCACTACCGCGCAAGCCAGGCGCGCGAATGCGCCGCCCACCTCGTGGCCGACATGCGCGGCCAGTATGCCGACGCCACCATCAACCGCAGCCTCGGCGCCCTCAAAAAAGCCCTGCGCATAGCCTGGGAACGCGGCGCGCTGCCCGAGGACTACAGCGCGCGCATCAGGCGCCTCGAGGAACGCAACGCCCGCGACGTGTACCTGTCGATCGAGCAGGTCGAACAAATCGCCAGCCACGCCAGCGAGAACGTGCGCGCCGCCATCTGGATTGCCCTGCTCACCGGCTGCCGCCGCGGCGAAGTTCTGGCCATCACCCAGGGAAGCATCGGCCCCGACGCGCTCACCATCCGGGCCGGCAATACCAAGACGCTTCGCACGCGCACCGTCCCCATCGTTCCCGCGCTGCGCCCGTGGCTAGAGTTCGTGCCGCTGCCGATCAACTACGAGGGCCTCAAGACCGGATTCGCGCGCGCCCGTCAAGCCGCCGGCATGCCGCACGTCCATTTCCACGACCTGCGCCACAGTTGCGCCACCATCCTGCTGAGCCTGGACGTGCCGCTCGACGTGGTGCGCGACATCCTTGGCCACACCTCGATTCGCACGACAGAACGCTACGCCCACGCCCTGGTGCACAGACAGCGCACCGCCCTCGGAAAGCTGGGCGAATTACACCAGGCCGTGCACCAGCAAAAGAAAACGGCCCTTTGTTAGGGCCGTAAGTGCCTGATTTTATTGGTGGGTGGTACAGGGATCGAACCTGTGGCCCCTGCCGTGTGAAGGCAAGTCGTCGCGTCCTGTCGGCCTGTTCTCAGAGGGAGATCGGCGCGCCTTGTGCGCGTTTTCGGCCTATTCCGCGCCACGTTTTACACCAAAACGTGCACCAGGGTTTCGACCCTCAGATCTCGCGCAACCGAGCGGCCAACGCATCCAACTCCGCAGCGCGCTCCTGCGTGAGGCGCAATAGATCAATGTAGAGCCCAGGTGGCACATCGTGCGTGCCCGCAGCCCAGCGGCGCATCGTGCGGTCGGACACATCCAGCGCGCGGGCCAGCTCTGTTTGCCAGCGACGCCCGTACAGAGCCTCGCCGCACTCAGCGAGCAGGCGGCTCATTGCCAGCGGGCGTCAGCGATCCGACGGCTGGAGACAATCTGCACGTCGCCGTCGCCGCGATCCTGCCCGATGATGATTGTGTAGTCGCGCTGCTCGGCGCCGAACTCGCGACTCGCGGCGCGCTTGGCTTGCGCCAGGGTGCCATCGATCTCTATGTGCCTGGCACTAGAAATGCTGTGATGACGGATGGTGGCGATGTACTTGCTCATGATGGCCTCCTAGCCAATTCGCGCGGGCCTGATTGCCCTGCGCATGTCCTAATAATAGGTCATTTGCGGACCGTGTCAAGATTTATTTTTTATCCACTCCATCCGCCCACTCCCGCAACCCATCGATCCTCGCCCTGCAGGTTTCGTACAGCGCGCTGGCCTGGGTGATCCAGTTGGCGAGGTCGCGGTCGGTGCTTACCGGCTGGGGTTGGCTGTGGCTGGGATCGGGGGTAGCGGCGGCAGCGGTTGCAGCAGGGCTTGCGGCGGCTTGGGGCAAACGTAGGCCGGGGCGATGACCGAACGCGGGGGATTGCTCGAGCAAGCTGCGAGCAGCAGCGCCGAGGCAAGGACGGCCAGTTGTGACTTGGGCGAGTTCATGGGTGATCTCCAGGGTTTTGCGGTTGGCCGCGTCGGCGCGGGCTTGCGCGGTGGCCACGGCCTGGTCGGCGGCGGCCTGCGCGGCCTGCAGGCGCTCGCGATTCTTGCGCTCGGCGTCGGCGTAGGCTTGCGCGGCCTGCGCGTCGCGCAGGCGCTGCGCGGCCGTCATGGCGCTGATGCGCGCCTCCAGGCGCCAGCCCTGCACAACCCAGGCGCAGCCAAAGCCGGCCAGGAACAGGGCGATGATGACGGCAATGCGGCTGGTCATGATGGGTCTCCGTTGCGGCGGCGCTGGTCGCGCTCGCGCTGCCATTCGCGGGCGTGTTCCTGGTTGCAGAACAGCCGCTGGCCGTCCACCGGCTCGCTGCAGTAGTAGCAGGCCCCGTAGGCCAGCAGCTCGGTGCGGGCGGCGCGCAGGGCCTGCCGTTCGATGGCGTCGGCCAGCAGCATTTCGGCCGCGTCGTTGGCGCGGTCGATCAGGTCCATAGCGACCACCACAATATCGCGGGAAGCATCATCCACAGCATGGGCATGTCAGGCTCCTGGGGTTGAGATCGAGGGATTCGCCGGCGTGGCCTGCGTGTCGCGGAACCAGTAGCCCAGCGCCATGCCGAAGCTCGGCCCCACGCCGGCGATGAAACTCTGCACGTCCAGCTTGCCGTGCAGCAGCGCCCACACCAGCGCGCCGAGGTAGACGATGCCAAGCGCCAGCGTGGTGAGGGCGCGGAAGTTGAACAGGGCTTTCATGTCGCGGCGCCCATGCAAGTCTTGAATTCGTCCTCGCGCCGCTTCGCCAGCCCCGGCAGCACGCGGCCGGCCTGCTTGTCCCAGCGCAGGATCTGGCGGCAGGCGCCGGCATAGTCGGGTGGCTTTTTGCGCAGCAGCGCCGCCAGGGTGGAATGGCAGAACGCATGCGGGCCGATGTTGTAGGCCAGGCTCACGTAGGCGTCCCACTCGTTTTGCGCCAGCGGCACGGCGCCGATGCACGCGGTGGTGTGCAACGCGCGCTCCACCGCGCCCACGTCCGCCTGCAGCCGCACCAGGGCGCGCACGGGCGTGGTGGTGTCGCCAGGTTTCACGCCGCGCGTGGCGCCAAACCCCAGCGTGGGCACGTCGTGCGGCGTAGGCAGGTAGGCCACCTGGCGGTAGTTTTCGTGCACGGCCACGCCAACCAGCGCCGCGCCGCTGATGGTCAGGCTGGCGGCGGCAATGCGGATCTTGCGCCAGTCAGCCATCGAGCTTCTCCTGCGCGACGATGCGCGCGATGAGCGCCGCCGCCACCACCGCGAAATTCAGCAGCGCGAACCAACCTCGCGGAATCAGGTCGCCGAACATCGGCAGCACCACCTCCGCGCCGCTCAAGGCGCCGGCCGCCGCCATGAGGCGGATGCTCCAGGCCCGCCTGAGAATGGCGCGCCATTGCGGGTCCAACGTCCAGCGCCTCATGGCTGGCCTCCATGTGGCGAGGGCGGCAGGCGTTCGGCCAGCCGGTCCAGCTTGTCCTCGATGCGCCGCTGGCTGGCGCGGATGTCGGCGCTCTGCGCCTGCACCGCGGCGTCCTGCTCGGCGTCGCGGCTCACCTGCATGACGCGGAACTGCTCCAGCAGCGCCAGGCGCTTGTCGATGCCGTTGTACGCCGCCATGCCGGCGGCGATGAAGCCAATGAACGTGATGATGTGTCCCAGGTTGATGGTGGGGTCGAACCGCGGGCGGTTGGCATGGGCGGCGGTGGGCGTGGCGTCGTGGTCCTGGCTCATGGAATGCTCTGGATGAAGGGATCGAAATTGGTGGTCTCAAAGCGCGACGCCCGCGCTCCAGGCGCTGCCGGTGTAGGCGCACAGCTTGCTTTCCGCGCCCACATAGGCCAGCCAGCCCAGGCGCGGCGCATAAAACTCCCAGGCGGAAAGGCTGGCGCGCCAGACCGTGAGCTGGCCGTCCTTGCCGGCCCAGGCGCCCGTGGCCGCCGGTCCCACGATGTGCATCTCCCCCGCCGCAGGCGTGGCCGGCGGCGCGGTGAGCGTGCGGTCCAGCACCCCGATCTGGACGATGGCCCCGACCTTGAGCAGGTTGGCATCCATCTGCTGGTTCCATCCGCTTTCTCCCAGAGCCCAGCCGTAATACAGGCCGCTGACGCTTTCGGTGCTTGCTGGCATATCAAATTCCCCCGTAGAAGTTGCCGTACTGGTAACCGTACCCGGCGCGTTTGGTCGTGTGGTCCTGGCTTTGCAGGCTGTTGAGTCCGCCGCGCTGGCTCAACAGCAACGCGCGCAGGCTGCCATTGGCGCGAGCCTGCGCGCTGATCGATGCCGATGATGCGGCGATGCCGGCGCTGTAGTGCGCGCTGATTCGCGCGGCCGTGAGCGCCGTGCCGTAGATGGCCGCGCTGGCCATGCGCCCCGGAAAATACGGCGCTCCGCTTGCATCCCATCTCCGGCCCACATAAATGCCATTGTTTCCAGCCACCGGAGCCACGCCGGGCACCAGCGATGCGACCTGCGCGCCATCGAGGTACAGCAGCAGCGTGGTGCCATCCCAAGTGGCGCAGGCGTGATGCCAGGCGTTGAGTGACGGCGTCGGACCGGCCACCGCCTTCCATGCCGATCCCGTGTAAAAACCTGCCATCAGGGTGGACGCCGTGGCGCCCGCGGCCGTGGAGAAAGACATCGCGTACAAAACATTGTTTCCAGCCCCCGTAAAGGCCTCGCAAATGATGCCCGCGCCGTTCGGCGTGGACGTCAGGTAGATCCATGCCTCTAGCGTCCACGCCGCCGTGATGTTGAGCGCGGCCGGCGTGCCGCAGTTGATGTACCCCGTGCTGCCATTGAGCAGCACCGCGCCGGGCGCGTTGGATGGTGGCGCCGCGCCGAGCGTATAGCCGCCGGTATAGGTGCCGGCCAGGGCGTTGCCGCTGCTGTCGGCGGCGGCGGTGCCGGTGGCCTCGTTCAGCTTCCAGAATGCCAGCGGCGTGTCGGCCAGCACGGTGGCCGAATAGTCCGGCAGGCTTCCGGCAACCAGTACCCGCGCCGGCGCCGGGCTGGTCAGCGCGCTGGCGGTGATCTCATCCGCCAGCGCCCATGGGTCGCTGGTCCCGGTCAGGCCCGTGAGCGTACGCAGCGCGGTGCCGGCCTCGCCATACACAGTGAGCGCGTAGCTCACGCCCGTTTCGGGGCCGATGTTCGCCGCGTTTTGCAGGATGATGTTGTCCGCCTGCTGCACGCGGTCGCGGTGCGCCCAGGCCGTGGTCAGCGCGCCCAGAATCGCGGCCGGGTAGGCCGCGGCGTTGAGCGTGAAATTCCCCGGCGCGTAAGGCCGGTTCTGCCGCTGCGCGAAGGTGATGTTGTCCACCGGGGCGGACGCCAGCGCCAGGGTGCCCAGGCCCGTGGTGGTCAGCAGTTTGGCGTTCACCGTCTCGCCCACGGTCCAGGGCGTCTTGTCGCCGATCTGCCGGCCGTCGGCCAGCCACACGGTGGCGCCCGCGGCGTGCGTGGCCGGAACGGTGTCGAGCACGCCGCGGTTGCAGTCGAACGTGCCGGCTGTCGTGTTGATGGCGGTGATCTGCACCACCTCGGCGTCGATCAGCGCATAGCCGCCCAGCGTCCACTGGCTGCTGTCGAGGGTGCCGGTGTAGGGCACGCCCGCGCTGCTCACCGCCCTGGGAAGCGCCGCGCCCAGTTGCGCCGTCTGCGTCCAGCCGCCAACCTGCCGCGCCGCGTAGGCGGTTTGCGAACTGGCCTTGGTGTACAACTGGGCGTTGTAGGCCCCGGGGCTGGGCTTGCCGGCCAGGGCGTACACATAACAGTCCGTGGCGGCCAGGTTCGCCAGGTCGGCCTGGCTCATCGCGCGCACCAGGTCGTAATACGGCGTTTCCACCAGCAGGCGCGGCGTGGCGGCGGCGGGGGCCTGCACCGGGTTGGCCCAGCCGCTCGGCTGCGGGGCGGTGTAACTGGCCGAGGGCAGCCCGAACACGTCCTCCACCGCGTCGATGACGATGGTGCCGTCCGCCAGCGTGCCGGTGTCGATGCCGGCCACGCGCAGCACCAGGCCCGCGATGCCCAGCACCGGCCAGTCCAGCCGAAACAGTCCGCCCGGCAGCAGGTTCCAGGCCTGGCGGTTGGCCTTGATCTGCACCTTCGCCAGCGGCACCGAGAGGCTGGCCAGGTCGCGCATGGCCACGCGCGCGGCTAGCGCGTCGTCGGTGATGCCGGGGTAGCGCCGCGTCTGGCTCACCACGCCGCCCTGGGCCTGAATGTTGGCCAGGTCCTGCACGGCCACGCTGGTGTCCTTGCCGTTGTCGTGCCGCGTGTACGTCACGATCAGCTCGCCGGTGGTTTCGCCCCAGCTCGCGCGCTGGTAGTCCGCCAGCGCCAGCACGTTGTCCGGGTTGTACAGCGGCAGCGTGGCCGGATCGTAGCCGCCGCGCAGCAGCGTGAGCGTGAACTGCCCCGTGTCCGGCCGCACCGCCAGCACCGCGCCGATGTGGTCCACCACCATCTGCACGAACTGCTCGATGGTGGTCTGCTGGCTCCATTGCAGGTTGAGGCCGAAGCCCTCGGTGGTGAGCTGGTCCGCCGCGGCGCGGAAACCCGCGTCGTCGATGGCGTTGATGGAGTAGCCCATGCCCCACACGGCATTGGTCAGGCACTCCACCAGAATGTGCGCGGGGTTGGCCGCCACCACGCCGCCCGGCATCGTGATGCTCGCCGCCGTGGTGTACCAGCCCTTCGGCGCGCGGCGCACGCGCACCCACCAGGGCTTGGCATAGGGGTTGTTCGAGCCGATGAACAGCTGCCGCCCGATGAGCGAGAACACGCCCCGGTAGGCCGGCTGCGGCGCGCCGATCTTGGCCGTCAGATAG
>JAEHJW020009802.1_pt1 | contig 19322 bp, 24 predicted proteins | sample 9271431 | NCBI WGS metagenome assembly JAEHJW02 | reverse complement strand
ATGCCGTGCGACATCGGTCGGGCGGATCATCGCGCGCTGCCCGATCTCGACGGCTTTGCCGATCTGGTTCTGGGCGCCGATGGTCTGACCCCGGCACGCCATCACCGTCTGCTGATTTCCAGACTGGCCGACCTGGCCGAGGGCAGGATCGACCGATTGATGGTGCAGATGCCGCCGGGTTCGGCGAAATCCACCTATTGCTCGGTGCTGTTCCCGGTCTGGTTCCTGAGCCGGCACCCGAGGAGTTCGATCATCGCCGCCGCCCACACGGCGGATCTGGCGAATCATTTCGCCCGCCAGGCGCGGTCTTTGATCACCGAGCACGAAGCAGTGCTGGGCTATTGCCTCAACCGCGACGAGCGGGCGGTGGCCCGATGGGGCACCTCGTCCCGGGGTCAGTATTACGCAACCGGGGTAAGAGGGCCAGTCGCCGGGCGGCGCGCGGACCTCGCGATCATCGATGATCCGGTACGATCCTTCGCCGATGCCGACAGCGTCCGGGCGCGGAACAGTCTGTGGAACTGGTACTGCGCGGACCTGGTCACGCGCCTGAAGCCCGGCGGTCGGGTGATGCTGGTGATGACCCGATGGCATCTGGATGATCTGGCCGGACGCCTGCTCGAGCGAGCCGAGCCGGAATGGTCCGTGCTGCGACTGCCGGCATTGGCCGAGGCCGACGATCCGCTCGGCCGCGCGCCCGGGGAGGCGCTGTGGCCGGAATGGGAAGACGAACGTGCCCTGCTTCGCAAGCGCGATCAGGCTGGAGAAAGGATGTGGCAGGCATTGTATCAGCAGGCCCCTCGCGCCGCGGCCGGCTCGGTCTTCAAGGTCGCGCGCATCGCGGTGCTGGATGAGTTGCCGTCCGGCATCGGCGGGAAAATGGTGCGCGGATGGGATCTGGCGGCGACGCCCGAAACCGGAAGCAACGACCCGGACTGGACCGCGGGAGTGAAAGTGCTGCGGGACAAGGACGGGCGGTTCATCGTGATGGATGTGATCCGCCAGCGCACCAGCCCGCTGGAGGTCGAGCAGACGCTGCTTTCGGCCGCGGCCGCGGACGGCCGCGGCGTGGTCGTCAGCCTGGCCGAGGATCCCGGGCAGGCCGGGAAAGCGCAAGCGGATTCCTATGTCCGCAAGCTCGCGGGATTCGCCGTGAAGCGGTCGCGCGAATCCGGGTCCAAATCGACGCGCAGCACACCGGTGGCCGCGCAGATCGAGGCCGGCAACCTGGCCATCATGCGCGCGGGCTGGAACAGCGCCTTCCTGGAGGAGCTGCGTGAGTTCCCGCTGGGCCGCAAGGATGACCAGGTGGATGCGCTGAACCGGGCCTTCACCGAGGCAGCCGACGTCTCGATCGGCGCGCGCAGCCTGGATCTGCCGTTCCTGGGCCGATGAAACAACGGAAGCCATGTTCGAAACAATCTGTGATCTGATCCCGCGGGACGCCGACTACTCGCCACGAAGCCGAACGCTGGATGTTCTGCGTCGGGTTCTGGACGGCACATTATACGATGTCTTGCCGTACCAGTTCCATGAGGAGCGCGGCGCGAGCGGGGAATATGTGCCGCTGCGCAATCGCAAGCCAAGCGTCCGCTACGCGCTGAGCCGGATCGTGGTGGAGGATAGCGTCGCGCTGTTGTTCAGCGAGGGGCATTTCCCCGCCATCGACAGCCCCGATGCCACGGTCCGCGGCGTGCTTGCCGATGTGGTGAAGGATTGTCGTCTCAATCAGGTGATGATCGAAGCGGCCATTCGCGGGTCGGTCGGGTCGGCGGCGATCCTGATGCGGGTGCTGCGTGGCCGCTTGTTCTTTTCGGCCCTGGAGACGACGTTCCTGATCCCGGCTTGGGACCCGGAGGCGCCGGACACGCTGGCGGCCGTGACCGAACGGTACAAGGTGACGGGAGCGCAGCTGGCAGCCGAGGGATACGCGATCGACGATCCTTCGGCGGAGTATTGGTTCCAGCGTCGCTGGGACGAGGTGAGCGAGACCTGGTTCCTGCCGGTTCCAGTCGGATCGGCCCTGGTCTCCGAGCCGGATCTGGCGCGCAGCGTCCGCCATGACCTGGGGTTCGTCCCGGTCGTGTGGGTGCGCAACCTGCCGGGTCCCTCGGCATCCGGTGATCCCAACGACGGGGCCTGCACGTTCCGAGCCGCGATCGAGACCCAGATCGAGATCGATTACCAGCTGAGCCAGGCCGGGCGTGGTCTGAAATACAGCAGCGACCCGACCCTGCTCATCAAGGAGCCGGCGAGCACCGATACCGAGATCGTCAAAGGTGCCGGCAACGCGCTGGTGGTCAGCGAGAAGGGTGACGCCAAGCTGCTGGAGATTGGCGGCACGGCGGCGGCGGCGGTGCTGGATTACGTGCGGGCGCTGCGGGAGATGGCGCTGGAGAGCATCCATGGCAACCGCGCCCATGCCGATCGGCTGACCGCGGCGCAATCGGGGCGCGCGCTGGAACTGATGAACCAGGGGCTGATCTGGCTGGCCGACATGCTGCGGGTCAGCTACGGCGAAGGCGCCCTGCTGGCCCTGGCGCGCATGGTACTGCGCGTGGCCCAGCGCTTTCCGCTGTTCGTCATGGGCGAGGCGGTTCCGGCGCTGGATGCCGCCGCCCGGCTGTCGCTTACCTGGCCGCGCTGGGTGCCGCCAACGGCGGACGACCGGATGAAGGACGCGCAGACGCTGGCGACGCTGGCGGCCGCAAAACAGATTTCCCAGCAGACGGCCGTGAAATCCATCGCCGCAACCTACGACATCGAGGACATTCCGGCCGAACTTGCCCGGATTGCCGCCGATCCCACTGTGCAATTTCCAGGAAAATCGTGATGACCGAGCAGGTGAAGGCCGCGGACGCAACGCCCGCGGCTGATGATATGGCGGAGCTGCGTGAGCGGGCAGAGAAGCTCGAGCGTCAGTTGGCCGCGCTCCAGCGCGAAACCGAGGCGCGGCTGATCATGGCCGAGCTGAAAACCGAAGCCCAGAAGGCCGGCATCATCGATCTGGATGGCTTGAAGCTGGTCGACTCGAGCCGGTTGAAGCTGAACGCCGCCGGCGAGGTGGAGGGGGCGGCGGCGCTGATCGCCGAGCTGAAGCGGGCCAAGCCGTGGCTGTTCGGCACGACGTCGAGCTCGGCCGCCGCGAAGGCGCCGCTGGCGCAGCCGCCGCGCCAGAAACTGGCCGGCGAGATGAACGACGAGGAATACCGGACCGCCCGCGCGGCACTGCTGAAGCGCCGCGGCTGAGAGCGACATTTCCCCCTCCATTTGATCTGAAGGAGCTCACGCATGGGCATCCAGAACTTCCCCCCTGCCTTGCAGCCGATCATCCAGCAGGGCTTCCTGGAACGCGAGTTCGAGCAGGCGCTGCATTCCCGTCTGGGCTACCGCGCCATCGCCGACCGCGAGGAAATCGCGGTCGGCATCGGTGAAACCCTGACCAAGACCCGGGCCGGGCTGAAGCCGAGCGTGACGACCCCGCTGGCGCCCGCCGCCAACACCAATTTCGACAACGGGCTGAATCCGACCACCTGGAGCGTCGAGCAGTACACCCTGACGATCAACCACTACGCGGCGACCACCGATCTCAACATGGTCACCAGCCGGGTGGGGATTGCCAGCCAATTCCTCCAGAACGCTTTCGTGAACGGCGAGCAGGCTGCCCGCAGCCTGGACGAGTTGGCGCGGAACGCGCTGTTCGCCGCCTATTTCGGCGGCAATACCCGGGTGCGGACCACCCTGGCCTCGGCGGGGCCGGCGCTGGCGGTCGATGATATCCGCGGGTTCCAGTTCAATTTCGTCAACGGCGTGCAACTGCCGGTGAGCGCGACGAACACGCTGTCGGTGGTGGTGGGGGCTGACCAGTATCTGCTGATCGGCGCGGCTGCCGATGCGACCAACGTGTCCACGGCGCCCAACGGCATTTCGGGCGTGCTGACGTTCTCGACCAACGTGAGCATTTCCGATGGCACCCAGAACAACGCGGTGGTCGCCGTCAACGCCTCGGCCATCGTGCGCCCGGCGGCGGCGAACAATACGTCGGCGCTGACCGCCGGAAGCACGCTGACGATGGGGAACCTGCTGGACGCGGTCGCCAATCTGCGCGCCAACGCGGTGCCCGAAATCGAAGGCGCCTATAACTGCTATCTGGATCCGGTCTCGGCGCGCCAGCTGTTCGCCGATCCGGATTTCAAGCAGTTGTTTCAGGGGGCGACCTCGGCCAACCATGTGTTCCGGCGGGCGATGGTGAACCAGTTCCTGGGGCTGCGCTTCGTTCCGACGACCGAGGCGTTCGTGCAGCCGCACCCGGTGTTGAGCAACCTGATGGTGCGCCGGCCGATCGTATGCGGTCAGGGCGCACTGATCGAGGGCGACTTCGCGGGCATGGCGGCGGACGACGTGGCACCGAAGGACTCCATCGTGCATATGGTCGATGGCATCGCCATGGTCACCCGCGAACCGCTCGACCGGTTGCAGCAGATCATCGCCCAGTCCTGGTATTGGATCGGCGGCTTCTGCACGCCTTCCGACACCACCACCACCACCAGTACCGTCCCGACCGCGACCAGCGCCGCCTTCAAGCGCGCGGTGATGATCGAGCACATCGGCTGACGGAGGGGTATCGTTCATGGCTATGGGTTCGACGCAGCCGTTCCGGCCTGCCGGAACGGTGAGCTTAGCCGCCGGGACATCTTCCGTCGCGGCGGCCTTGGCGGGCGGAGGCGAGTCGGTGGTGGTGACCAACACCACCACGGCGCTGGCCTATGTGCGCCTCGGCGCCGATGCAACGGTTGCGGCCGGCACGCGGGACATGCCCGTGCTGCCCGGCAGCCGGGTGATGCTGGCGGCCAATCCCTTGATCACCTACGCGGCGGCGGTGCTGAGCACGGGCAGCGGCATCGTTCTGTTCACCCGCGGCGATGGGTCCTTCGTGTAATGTTCACCGACGCGCAGAAGACGGATATCCGCCGCTATTGCGGATACCCAGCCTATGGCGCGACCCCGGCCGGATTCGACAGTTGGCGGTTCTACCAGGTCTACGGCCTGCTCGAATTTCGCTTGAACAATCTGTCGACGGCTGAGACGAACGTGGTGCTGACCTATCTGGCACAGCTGACCGCGTTGGAATTCGCGGTGCCGAAGGCGAGCGACAGCATGGACACCGACCAGGCCTCGGTCTGGACACGGAACCGCAACGAGGCGCGGGACCGGGCGGAGCTGTTCGATGACTGGCGCCGGCGCCTTTGCGGGTTTCTCGGCGTGCCGCCGGGTCCGGCGCTGCGCGACGGCGGAATCACCTGGATCGTTTAGCATGAGTCAGGATCGCATTCAGGACCGCCTCCAGTGGGGCATGAATGTCGCGGCGCGTGCCGCGGGCGCGAGCACGGATGCCTACCGGCCATCGGGGGTGAGCAATCCGCTCGACCCCACCAACCGCTATCTGCGGCTGCACGCCCTGTTCACCGGCATGATGGGGAAATTCCTGCGACCCGACGGTTTCGGCGCAGTCGGGGTGCATGGGATTTTCGACGGCGCCTATACCCAGGTTGGCGACTATCTTGTGCAGCCGTCGGGTGGCACCTGGTTCATTGCGTCCCAGGAGCCCCTGCTGCCGGTTCTCTGCATCCGAACCACGCGCGTGGTCTCCTTCGCGCGCGCTTCCGGGCCGGCGACGACGGGCGTAAATGGGTACGGGGGGGTGACCGCGACCACGACCACCCCGTTGCTCACCAACTGGCCCGCCAGCGTGATGGGCGCCGCCGGCGGAGGATCGCCGGCGGCAGAACTGCCGTCCGATACCTCGGTCCCGTATTGGACCGTGCTGCTGCCGGCCTTTCCAGGCGTCGTGCTGCTCCCCGCCGACCTGATGACGGACGATCTTGGGCGCAACGCGGTGGTTTCCGCGGCCGAGCTGACCGGTCTGGGATGGCGGCTGACGGTCAAGCAGGCAACCACCTGATGGCGGACCAGGCAGATGTGGAGACCGCGCTGGTCGGCTTGGCAGATGCCGCGCTTTACCCGAATGGTACGGGAACCACGAGCGTGCCCGGGCCCGACTGCCGCATCTATCGGGGATGGCCCAACGCCGCGGCATTGGATGCCGATCTGCGGGCGGGAAAGGTCAATGTAACCATTTTCCCGGCGCCCGGCACCGGCCGGGTGAGCACGCGGTATGTGCAGGCGTGGTCGGGAACGCCGACGACGCCAGGGCTGACGGTCTCGGTGGTCGGGAATATCGTCACCTTCGGCGGTGTCGGCGGACCTGGTCAGGTTGCGGGAGTTGTCATCGACGGTGTGGCCTACGCCTATCGGCTTCAGCTTGGGGACAATCCCGCGCTGGTGGCGGCCAATCTGGCGGTGCTGGTGCGCGCCGATCGGCCGGCGCAGGTGACCGGTTCGACGTTGAGCCTGCCCGGCGCGGGGCTGGTGCTGGCCCGGGTGGTCGCCGATGCCCCCGCCCAACAGGAAACCCGGCGCCAGACGCAATTGTTCCGTATCACCTGCTGGTGTCCCACCCCGGCCATCCGGGATGCGACCGCGGGCGCGATCGATCTTGCGATGGCGCAGCTTCAGTTCATCACCCTGGCCGACGGAACCGAGGGGCGCCTGATCTATGGCGGCACTTCGGTATTCGATCAGTCGCAGGATGCTTTGTTGTATCGGCGCGACCTTCTCTACAGCGTCGAGTATGCGACGATACTGACAGAATCCCAGCCGGCCATGCTGTTTGGATCATTGGGCGTGAATGCCGGTCAGTTCGTTGCCTGACGGCGCGACTCGAATTTCGAGAGCAGGAGAATCCATGACCATCAACCTGGTCGTTGTGCGTCCGTTCAGCGGATTTGCACGCGGCGACGCGATCACGGACGCCATCCGGATCGCGGCCATTCTGAAAAGTGAACACGCAATGAATGTCGTACGCGTCATCGCGCCGACCAGCAAGGGCTGAGCCATGCCGATTGTCCAGCAGGGTGATATCAACACCACGGCGCTGGTGGTACCCGATCTCTATGTCCAGATCGTGCCGCCGCAGAACCTGGTGCTCAATGGAGTGCCCACCGATATCGTCGGGGTCGTCGGCAGCGCGTCATGGGGGCCGACCGGCCAGCCGGTGATCGCGGCCACCATGGCGGATTATGCGCAGGCGTTCGGACCGATCATGGCCCGCAAATACGACATGGGGACCCAGGTCGCGACCGCGGTTCAGCAAGGTGCCCAGAACTTCCGTTGCGTTCGGGTCACCGATGGCACCGACGCCGCGGCGCAGTCGATGGTGCCGGGCACGGCATTCACGTTTACCGCCTTGTATACGGGCTCACTCGGGAACCAGATTGTGCTGTCCCTGGGGACAGGGTCCAAGCCGGCGACCTGGCGTCTGACGGTGACCATGCCGGGGCTTCAGCCGGAAGTGTATGACAATATTGCCGGCACCGGTGCGGCGTTCTGGACCGCTTTGGGGGCGGCGGTGAACTCGGGCCTCGGCCCGCAGCGGGGGCCGTCCCAACTGGTGGTTGCGAACGCCGCCGGGACCAGCCTGACGCCGGCGGCATTCTCGCTTACGCTCGGGACCGGGACCGCGGGGGCGGACGGCGCCATCAATATCACCGCGGCGGTTCTGGTGGGCAACGACATCCCGCCGCGGACCGGCATGTATTCCTTGCGCGGCCAGGGCTGCGGGCTCGCGTTGCTCGCCGACGCCGACGATCCGTCGCAGTGGACCACCCAGGCCGGGTTCGGCCTGGACGAGGGGATCTACATGGTCCTGACCGGGCCCGCCAGCGACACGATCCAGAACGCCGTGACGGTCAAGGGACAAGCGGGGTTGGACAGCTACTCCACCAAGCTCATGTTCGGCGACTGGCTCTGGTGGTCGGATCGGGTCAACAACGTCATCCGTCTGGTCTCACCGCAGGGATTTGCCGCCGGGCGGCTGGCCAATCTGTCGCCCGAGCAATCCAGCCTCAACAAGCCGTTGTATGGCGTGATCGGCAGTCAGAAGTCCGGCACTCCCGGCTCGGGGCAGAGCACGTCGTACTCGGCGGCGGATCTGGGGGCATTGTTGTCGGCGGGAATCGATGTGATCTCCAACCCTCAGCCCGGCGGGGCCTATTGGGGCGTGAGGGGCGGCCACAATTCCTCGTCGAACGCCGCCTTGAACGGGGACAACTACACCCGCATGACGAACTACATCGCCGCCACCCTTGCCGCGGGGATGGGGCAATATGTCGGCCAGGTGATCAACACCAGCCTGTTCCAGAGGATCCGCGCCACCCAGCTCAGCTTCCTTCAGAACATGCTGGGCCAGGGTCTGCTCGGAAGCACCGACGGTTCCCTGCCGTTCAGCGTGGTGTGCGACATCTCGAACAATCCGCCGACGCGCACCGGGCTCGGATATGTGCAGTCGGACGCGCAGGTCCAGTATCAGGCGATCAACGAGAAATTCATCGTGAATATGGAAGGCGGGCAGACGGTGCAGGTATCCCGACAGACCCTGCCGACCGGACAGCCGGCGTAAGGAGGCAAAATCATGTCATTGACGAATTTCTCGGTCGGGCGCGATACCCAGCTGGTGGTGATGGGACCATCCGGCCGGGTGGACCTGTCTCATGTCACCGGGTTCGAGGCCCGGCAGGTTACCCAGTCGGTGCGCGTAAGCCGGCTCGATGGGACCCCGCTTGGGGTTGAACTTCCGAAAGGGTGGGAGGGCAGCTTCGATCTCGAACGCGGGAACTCGGTCGCGGATGACTTCATCGCCGCGGCCGAGCAGCAATACTACACCGGTGCGATCGTCCCGGCGGGCACGATGTACCAGTATGTGACCGAGACGGACGGCTCGATCTCCACCTACCAGTATGATGGCGTGACCTTCAAGCTGGCCAGCGCCGGGCAGTGGAGGGGTGACAACAGCGTGAAGCAGACGCTGGATTTCTTCGCCTCCCGCCGGCGGAGGGTCTGATGACGCCGACCGAGACCGTGCTGGCGAATTCGAATGCGTCGGCGGAAGTCGTGACGGCTGGCGGGAGAAGAATTTCTCTGCGCGAGATTCACGCGCTGGATCGGCTGCGACTGTTCAAGGCGGCGGGGCCGGTTCTGGCGCAGAATCAGCCGTGGCTGGGTATGGCGGCGCTGGCGTGGTGCGTCACGGCCATCGACGGTGTTCCGGTTCCGACGCCCGGCAACGAGGCTCAGATCGAGGCGTTGATCGCCCGTCTGGGAGACGATGGAACCGAGGCAGTCGCCACCTGGCTGGATGCCGAGGCAGATGCGGCGGAACGAGGGTTCGCCCCGGGAAACTGAGCCGGCACCCCGACCTGATCGATTGCCTCTACCTGGTCAGGAACGGGGTGCCATTCGACGTGGCATTCAGCCTTCCCGATGACGAGCGCATCGCATTCGTGGTGGCGCTGGGGAGCCTGGACGGGCGGCGGTTCGACTGGAACCGGATGGAGTGGGACGAGGAACCATGATTTCGGCCGATGGTCTGCATGTGCTGTCTCAGACGCTCGGGCGCCTTCAGGAAGGGGATTTCGGATCATCGGTTCTCGATGATGCTGCGCAGGCGCTTCAATCCGCGGTCAAGGCCAGGCTGTCGCATGTACCGGGCGAACAACATGATGCCCCGTGGCTGCGCACCGGTGCGCTGCGGGACTCGATCGGTGTCGATGTCGGGGCCGACGAGGCCGTGATTGGGTCGAATGATCCCGCGGCGCTGGCGCAGGAATTGGGAACACGACGCGACCCTCCCCGCCCGTTTTTCGCGCCGACGGCAGCTGAATCAGCGTCGAACATGGTCGGCTTGGTTGCGAACAAGCTGGCGGCGCTGCTGCGGGGAGCCGTAAGGTGATTGACGCCTATACAATCGGGATTCGCCTGGCTCTCACCGACGACGTGTCGGCGGGCGTGGCACGGATGCACGGCAGCCTCGCCGGGCTGAATCGGGCCACGCGGGCGACCGAACTCAGGATCTCGTCGCTGAGCGACCTGACCAGGCGCGGGATGGAAGCGGCCGAGGCTGGGGCGCGTCGGCTTGGGCGAGGCGGGATGGCGAGCTGGATGGCGCCACGACGCAGCCGGGGCTCGGCCGAACCGGGCTCACCGCCGGCAAGCCCGCCGGTGGGCGCGGCGCGGGCTGCCCGCTTGCTTGGCAGGTCGACCGGAAGCTCGGGCCGTCGCGATCGGCTGGGCGCTGCTGGCGCGTGGGGTCCGATAGGAGACCGTCGAGGGGGCCCGACTGGCGGCGATCATGAAACGAGGCGATCGGGGACGGTGCAGCGAAGAACTCCAGCGATACCCAACGCGTCAAAACGGGAGCGGGCGGTTCGATCAGGCCTCTATGCTCCGGTCCAGTCGGATCGGCTGGTACCGAAGGGAACCCCCGAGAGATTACAGCCATCGCCGAGACTGAAATTGCGGATCGCTCCGCATCTGGAGCTTGGTAGAAGCCTCAAGCGAGCGCGGCTGGCTGCGCCTGCTGGGAGAAACTCCGAACGCGGCAGCGCCCCACGGAGCGTTGATACGGGCATTCGAGCCGCTGCCGCTGCCCGTGCGAACCTCGCCAAGCCTATGCCGGCCGGCCGACGGGCGCGACGGCCTGCGATGGCAAGCGTCGTCAGTGTGCGTGTGAGGCCAACCCCTGCGGTCGCCGCGGGCATGCGTTCGCGGCCTAACACGGCGGGCCCCGGTAGCGTCTCACCAGTGCGCGCAACATGGCCCTCGCGATCGATGGCGCCTGGTGCGACGCTGCCGAGGCAGCGGCCGACCACAATGCCTGCAACCACGGTGCCGCCTGCGGCTGATCCGGTCCCTCCGGCTGTCCCGATGGAGGCGGAGTTGATTTTGGATGGGGTGAGATTCGGCCGGTTGGTTGCGGACCTGGTCGCGCGAGAATTGAACCATCCCCATGCGGGATATTCTCGCCCCGACCCCCGGATCTCGCCGATATGGCCTGGTCCGGCTGTGGGTTGAAAAAAATGGACACAATCCGCATGGCCTGTCTGCTGGCGCCTGTTGGTGGCGAAGCGGCGATGACCTTGGGTGGCTGGTCGGAGCTGGTGATTGTCGTGAGCGTAATCAGGCGCAGACCGGTCTTTCAGTCGAACAAGGCCGGCAGGACGGGCGGCGCGACTGAGCAAGACCGCATCTCGGCGGATTTCGGAGTATCGCACGGTCATGCTTGATGTTGCACTCCTGCTGGGGCCGGTCGAATTCCGCAGCCTTGAGATTCCTTCGCAAATCAATTTTGGGGGCACGCAGCGCCTCGCTGTGCATCAGCTTCTGGGGGGGCAGCGTGTGATCGATGCCTTAGGCCGGAACGACGGCGAGATCGCCTTCAATGGCACGTTTAGCGGAACCGACGCCAGCCTGCGGGCGCGCCTTGTCGACGAACTTCGGAGCGCCGGAAATTCCTTGCCCCTGGTGTGGGATGTATTCTTCTTCACCGTCCTGATCGCCCAATTCGAGGCGGAGTACCAGAACCCCGGCTGGGTTCCCTACCGGATACGTTGCACCGTGCTGCGAGACGAAGCGAGCGCGGCAGGCAATGCCGTGCTTTCGCTGGCCGCGAGCGCCCTGGCGGACATCACGGCGGCAACAGGTCTGGCAGGCGCGGCCGGGTTGGATTTGACCTCGGCGCTGGCCGCCGTCACGGCGCCGGGAGCGACAGTACGGGCTACCGCCGCATATGTATCGGCGCAGACTGCGACCGAGAGCGCAACCGCATCACTGCAACAAGGAATCTCCGCCTCCGGGGTGGTACTGGATCAACCGCCCGTAGTCGGCGTGCCGACCGCGGACCAGGGCATATTCACCCTCACGACGGCAGTCGCCGCAGCACAGCAACTCGCCAGCCTGACAGCCTCCTATGGCTATCTTGGGCGAGTTTCCTCCAATCTCACAAATGCAAGCACTTGAGCGATGAACACGATCACCGTCGCCGGCGGAAATCTGTTTCAGATTGCGGCCTCCCAGCTGGCGGACGCGACGCAATGGTTGCGTATCGCGCAGCTCAATGGCCTGAGCGACCCCATGCTGAACGGCGTCACGACCCTCCTGATACCCGCACCGGATCCGTCGGCGGGGGGCGGCATTGCTGCCCAATAGCTCGGCATCGGCGGCCAGACAGCCGCTCGCCCGACTGATCGCAGATGGGAACGCAATCAACGGCATCCTCATGGCCGAAGTACTCTCGAACAATTACTATGCCGCCGACCAATTCCGGGTATCGATGGCTCTCGGCGCCGATCCGGTGGCGACGCTGGCGTTCTGGGGAGATGCCGTCGGCGTATTGTTCGATGTACAATTGAGTCTGGATGGAGTTGGATATTCGAGCCTGATTCAAGGTCACGCGGACGACCTCGAAATCGACTTCCAGCAAGGCGTCGTCCAGATTCGCGGGCGCGATCTATCGGCAGGCCTGATCGAGACCAGAACACAGGAGACGTTCAGCAACCGGACTGCCAGCGAGGTTGCGACCATTCTGGCCGAACGCCACGATCTGACCCCCGTGGTGACGCAAACCACCACTCCGGTCGGCCGATACTACGAAAGCGAGCACGACCGGGTGACGTTGGGCGAGTTCAGCCACGCCACCACGGAATGGGATCTCCTGGTTTTCCTCGCCCGCCAGGAGGGATTTGACGCCTTCGTGCAGGGAACGACGCTGTACTTCCAGCCGCGAACCGCGCCGAGCCCCCCCGCGATGGTGATCCAACCCGCCGACGTGGTCGGCATGAAGCTGGCGAGATCGCTTACCCTGGCGCGTGATATCGAAGTCACGGTGAAGAGCTGGAATACCCGGCAGAAGAACGCCTTTACCCAGACCGTCCGCGGGCAGGCCGTTTCGGGCGGCGCGTCGGCGGGTGGGGGCGGCGTCCAGACATATGTGTATGTCCGCCCCAACCTGACGCCCGATCAAGCGCTGAAGTTCGCACAGTCGCGGTTGAACGAGATCAGTCGGCACGAGCGGGTGGTGGATATCGTGATGCCCGGGGAGTTGACGTTGACCGCGCGCAGCACGGTCCTTCTCGACGGAACCGGAACTGATTTTGACCAAGTCTATTACATCGATACAATCGAACGAAGCATCACCTTCCAGGGCGGATTTAGTCAGCAGATCCGCGCCAAGAATACCTCCCCGCGCACGCAGACCACCACCCCCGCCGATATCGTCGGTGCAGTGACCGGATAGATGCCGTGTACCAACTGTCGAATATCATCAAGTCTATTTCCGCGACGACAGAGGGCGGAACCGCGCGGCCTCGGTTTGGTCTCGTGACTTCCGTCGATCCCGTGGCGGTAACTGCGCGCGTGTTGCTGCAACCGGAGGGCGTCCTGAGCGGCTGGTTGCCGATCCTCTCACCGTGGGTGGGTAACGGTTGGGGCGCATGGTGCCCGCCCAGCCCGGGTGACCAGGTAATGGTCGTGGCCCAGGAAGGGGACGCCGAGCACGGTGTCATTGTCGGACGGGCATTCTCCGAGAGTGATGCGCCACCTCCTGCGGCGGTGGGGGAGTTGTGGCTGGTCCACGCGACCGGAAGCACCCTCCGCCTCCGCAATTCCGGGACCATTGAGATCATCGGGCCGGTTACCGTCGCGGGTACGGTAACGGTAACCGGCGATGTAATCGCGACAGGGAACGTGGTCGATCAACACGGCAGCCTTGCCGGTCTGCGCGACCATTACGACCTGCACGTCCATCGTCAGAGCGATGGCAGTGCGACGGCCACGACCTCGCAACCGGATTGAGAACCGATGCCCGATCTGTTTCATCAGTGGGGAGCCGATCTCACCACCGCTCCGAGCGGTGATATCGCGGTTGCCGGTGGGCCGCTTTTGGGACAGCAACGGGTACTGCGCCGACTGCTGACCAATCCGGGGGATTATATCTGGCAACTCGACTACGGCGCGGGGCTTGCCCGGTTTGTCGGCCAGCCGGCGAATATTCTGCAAATCCGCGCCTTGGTGCGGAGCCAGATATTCAAAGAGGCGCGAGTTGCGCGCCTGCCCGAGCCCATGATCGACGTTACCGTTTCCCCCGGTGGCGCGGCCGGAATCATATACGTGCATATCCAGTATCAGGATGCACCGAGCGGTACCACTCAGGTTCTCTCATTTTCGCTGGGGTCTTAGAATGCAGCTTTCGCTCCAGTCCTTCTCCACATTGGTACAGAACATGGCAGCGGCCGTCCAGGCCGCGGCAAGCCAACTGATCGACCTCACCGTTGGTTCCACCTTGCGAGCCATCCTCGAGGCGACGGCATCGGTCGCACTTTGGATGCAATGGCTTATTCTACAAGTCCTGCAGATGACCCGGGCGGCGACGAGTAACGGGGCGGATCTGGACAGCTGGATGGCCGATATGTCCCTGACCAGGCTGCCGGCCGTGGCCGCGAGCGGAGACGTAACGTTTTCGCGACTGACCCCAGCGGTGTCTGCAATCATCCCCTCCGGCGCCCAGGTCCGCACGGCCGACGGAACCCAGACCTATGTCGTCACCATCGACCCGACCGTATCGGCATGGAATGCGGCATCCAGCGGATATCTGCTGCCCGCAGGGGTAAGTTCTATTACGGTCCCGGTGACCGCCCAGCAACCTGGCTCGGCGGGGAACGTCCAGGCTGGCATGGTCTCGCAGCTCGTCACGACCATGCCGGGCGTCGACTCCGTCTCCAATGGGCTTCCCATCCAGAATGGGATGGATGCCGAAAGCGACCCTGCGTTCCGCTCTCGATTTCAGAATTATATCCAGAGCCGGTCACGCGCGACGCCCGTTGCCATCGGCTTTGCTATCACCAGTATTCAGCAGGGCTTGAGCTACATAATCCAGGAAAACACGGATAGCGGTGGGAGCCCACGGCCAGGGAGCTTCCTGGTGACGGTGGATGACGGAAGCGGCTATCCTCCGGCGTCATTGCTGTCGACCATCGCCGGCGCAATCGAATCTGTAAGGCCCGTCGGCTCTACCTATGCGGTGCTCCCACCCAGCGTCACCGTCGCCGCGGTGAGCCTGACCCTGACAGTGGCACCTGGCGTATCCAAGCCCCCGATCGTCGGCACGGTTGGAACTGCGCTGACCGACTACATCAACAGTCTTGGGATCGGCGCGCCGTTGCCGATCACGAGGATTTCCCAGGTCTGCTACGCTGCAAGCCCGTCGGTGACAAATGTGAATTCCGTTCTGATTAACGCACTGCCTGCCGACCTTACAGTGCCGATTGCCGGGATTATCAAAAGCGGGACGGTGGCGGTGAGCTGAAATGATCGGGGATACGCAAGACCTGACGGCCCGCATTCGGGCGGTTCTGCCACAGAGTTGGTTCGGCGATAGCACCCCGATACTCGACGGTCTGATCGCCGGAATAGCCGATGCGTGGTCGTGGCTATACGGGCTTCTTACCTATGTGACGCAGCAGACCCGGATTACCACGGCAACCGACGTCTGGCTGGATATCATTGCGCAGGACTTCTTCGGCGGCGACATTTCCCGTCGCCCCGGAGAAGGTGATGCTTCCCTGCGCGACCGGATCCAGATGGAGATGTTCCGCGAGCGGGCCACCCGCAATGCGGTAGAGCAGGTATTGCTTGACCTGACGCAGCGGGCGCCGGTGATCTTCGAGCCGGCACGCCCCGCTGACACCGGCGCATACGTGACGGCAGCCGGTTCTCCCATGGGCCTCGCCTATGGCGTAGTCGGCGGTTGGGGAAGCCTGGGGCTGCCATTTCAGTGTTTCGTTACCGCATATCGGCCGACTGGCTCGGGGATTGCGACCGTTGCCGGCTGGGGTTCCCCGGCCGGAGCCTACGGGATGGGCGCAATCGAATACGCGACGGCGGATATGGTCGCGGGGCAGGTGACCGACGGTGACATTGCGCAGGCGGTTGCTTCAGTCACCCCGACTGCCACAACCGCCTGGCTTCGAATCAGCAGCTAAAGCAAACGAGAGTCCAGATGGATCGCAATATCGTCTATCCCGGAAGTATTCCCCTCGATACCGATCTTCTCTCACTGAACCGCAATGTGATGGTGGCACTGGGGTATCTCATCCAGTCGGTGATCGGCCAGAATACCGTCGTTGATGGCCTTGAGTGCCAGCCGACCGTGCCGCCTTCGATGACCGTTTTGATCGGACCCGGAAGCATTGTCCAGCCGACGGTGATCGATACCCTCGCCTATGGATCATTGCCGGCGGACGTGACCGACCCCCTCCTCAAAATGGGGGTCAACACAACGGCAACCGACTTCACGCTCATTGCGCCGACCAGTTCGGGTCAGTCGGCAAATTACCTGATCGAAGCCTCCTTTCAGGAGGCCGATGTCAACCCGATTGTGCTTCCATACTACAACGCGAGCAATCCGTCGCAGCCGTACAGCGGGCCGGCAAATGCGGGGACCACGCAGAATACGCTGCGGTCACAACGGGTTGGCCTTCAGCTCAAACCTGGCGCTCCGGCGCTGACTGGAACCCAGCTCACTCCCCCCGCCGACTCCGGGTGGGTGGGGCTGTACGTCGTGACCGTCTCCTACGGTCAGACCGCGATAACCGCCGCGAATATCGGCGTGCCTCCTGGGGCACCGTTCATTAACTGGAAGCTCCCGAACCTGGTTCCCGGGTTTGCGGCCGGAGTGCAGACATTCAACAACGGCGGCACGTTTATCGTCCCGAACGGCATTACGCAGGTCGAGGTGGAGGTGTGGGGAGGAGGGTCCGGCTCCTACGCCTCGACGGCCAGCCTCGCCAGTGGCGGGGGCGCCGGGGGCGGCTATGCCCGGAAACTCGTTGCCGGTCTCGCACCAGGTCAGGTGATACCCGTGTCTGTTGGAATAGGGGGATCGGGTGGCACCACGTCGGGTTCGGCGGCCTCGCCGGGCGGGAGCTCGAGCTTTGGCACCTTCGTCAGCGCGACCGGTGGTTCTCTGAATTCGTCAGCCTCAGTCTCGACCCCCCAGAATGGTGGAACTCCAGGCGGTGTCGGGGTCGGGGGCGACGTCAACCTCACAGGATCGTCGGGGCAGTCGGCGTTGATGAGTGCGGCCGGTATCGGGGGCGGTGCGCCGCTCGGCGGAATGCAGAGTTCCGGGACCGTTGGTGTGCCCGGGGTCTTCCCGGGGGGGGGCGCGGGCGGAGCCGGAACCGGAGTGAATGGAACAACACCCTATAATGGAGCAGCCGGTGCAAGCGGATTTGTCGTCGTTCGCTGGTAAGACGGAACGACAATATGCGCGCCTTGATGGCGATGTGGTGGTGGAAATTCTGTCGAGCAGGATTCCCCCTGGTCTTCTGTTCCACCATAGCCTCGTTTGGTATGATGTAACCGAGGTATCCGGAATCTCGGAAGGATGGCGGCGCTCGGGCAGCACCTATGCCCCGCCGCCCTCTGCGGTCGGCGGGGGTGAGTTTTCGCCTCTGGCTCAAATCACCCATGCCCTCGATGCCCTGCGCAAGGACGTCGACCTGCTGCGGTCGGAGCTCGTCGCTTCCACTGGTCATTCAAGCTCCTGAGTACGGACAAGCCCATGTCGACACCAGCGGTCCATATATCCAAACCGAGCTCGGCCCGCGTCGTCCAGCTCGACAGCTTTATCCCCGTACCTCGGGGCGCGACCGCGGTCGCACCGCCCCCCCTCAACTGGCCGACGAAGGATCCAGGCGATATTCTGGATTATGGGTTGGACATCTCGCCGGCGCTTGTGGGCAATCCGGGGGACGTCATCGAGATGATCGATGCCACCATCAGCCCGAATAGCCCCGGAGACGCGACGATCAACTCGATTTCGGCTGACGGAACGACGGTGGTGCTGTGGATCGGGGCCGGGCAACCGGGTACCGTGTATGTCGTAACCATTGTGTTGACGACATCGAGCGGAAGAACCCTGCAGAGAAGCGTGCTCCTCCCGGTCCTGTATCTTTCGACTCCGCCTATTCCGCCCACGGCGATCGAAACCAGCTCCGGTCTCGTGATTACCGACCAGAATGGAAATCCCGTCCTGACGGGCTGAACCGAACTCGCATTTCAGCGTTCGTGAGCGGCAGCGCGCCGCTCCGCCGATCCATTCGCTCGGGAGTTCTAATCAGTGCCAACGATTGACCAACTCTCTCCGGCCACTGCAACCTCGGATACCGACGAGGTTATCGTCAATCAAACCGGAATTACCAGGCGTGCCACGAGGGCGCAGCTGCTTGCAGGGGTGCAGGCCGAGCTTACGCTGCCGAGTGGGACAGTACTGGGGCGATCCAGCGCCGGCGTCGGTCCATTCGAGACCCTGGCGTTAGGGGCAAATCTCAACCTGAGCCTGGGGACCCTCTCGGCGACTGGGACATCCTATGCGATCGCCCAGTCCCCTCCCGGCACGATACCTGCCATGGGCGATCTGGTTGGCGTCGGGCAGGGCGGTACGAACGCGGCGATTACCGTTGGCGCACTCGCCACCGGGATCTTTTCCCTGCCCGGCCTGAGTGCGGCCAATCTGGTTGTCCAGCCGGTGGGATCGACGAGCGTATCGCTGGCCACCGCGATCGGCAGTCTGGTTCCATTCTCCGGGGGGACGATGACCGGCTCCCTGCTTCTGGCCGGAAATCCCTCGGTTCCCCTCGCGGCGGCAACCAAATCCTATGTGGACCAGGCGGTGGCCGCGGTCCTCCCATTGGCCGGCGGAACGTTGACCGGCCCGCTGCTGCTGGCGCAAAACCCGAGCCAGCCGCTGCAAGCCGCGACCAAGCAGTATGTTGACAGTCAGGCCAGCGGTTCCGCCGCGCTGCCGCTCTCCGGTGGAACCATGACGGGTCCCCTCAACTTGGCTGGGGCACCCTCGACCCCCGAAGAGGCCGCACCCAAATCCTATGTCGATCAGTCCGTGGCCACGGCTCTGCCGCTCGACGGCGGAACCCTGACCGGCAGCCTGGTGTTGGAGATTGCACCGACACTGTCGCTGCACGCTGTGCCGAAGGGATATGTTGACACGTCCCTTAGCGCATTTCTGCCGCAGGCGGGCGGCACGATAACCGGGTCGTTGATCCTCGCGCACGATCCGTTGCAGTCGCTCGAGGCTGCGACGAAGGAATATGTAGACGGAGGATTGGCGTCCGCCCTGCCCCTGAAGGGGGGAACACTCACCGGTGGCTTGACGCTTCCTTCCAACCCCGTCTATCCGCTGCAAGCCGCGACCAAGCAGTACGTCGACAGCCAGATGGCGGGGCCCGCCGCATTGCCGCTCAGCGGCGGAACACTCACCGGCGCGCTGACCCTCCAAGCGGATCCGACCACCGCCCTGCAAGCCGCGACCAAGCATTATGTCGATGCGGCGACCGCCCCCCTGCTGCCAA
>JAEHJW020002131.1_pt1 | contig 19326 bp, 19 predicted proteins | sample 9271431 | NCBI WGS metagenome assembly JAEHJW02 | reverse complement strand
GGACGTGTTATTAGCCGAACTAAGAACAGCCCAACCTCCTATCGTCAAGAAGGAATTGCCGGATACGTTTAAGTTGCCAGCTCCAGAATTTACAACCCCACTCGCCCAGAAGCATCCATACGTACCAGAACAAGTGGTAGCCTCCGTGGCGCTGTTGGAATCGAAGGTAACTCCTGAGACGCTTTCATTGCTTCCCGTGAACGTGATGTAGCTCCAATAAAAAGTCGATCCGCTCGCCACGCCAAACTGCTGATTGTAGGGAGTTGCGGGGTTGATAAGCTGGATTGTTCCAGGCCCCTCCACCTTCACATTTGATCGGTTGATATACAACAGCGTATTGGTTGGTGACGCGGTGCTGGTGTCAAAAGCATTCACTTCGTAGGTTCCGGCAGGGAAGTAAATCTCGATATTTTTTGCACTCATCGCATTTACGGCCGTAGCCATCGCAATTAGTGCTGGGCCATCATCTGTTACCCCGTCTCCCTTTGCTCCGTATGCTTTTGGATTCACTATTACAGATGATGTCGAGTTAATGAAATCCGGCGTCGTCACCGATGTGGTCGCGGTTAGGGTAGCTGCATCGACAGTTCCGCTTGCATCTCCCGCCGTCCCATTGCCAAAGTCGAACACGCCGTTGCTGGCCGTGATTCCCGCCGTGTTCGCCCCGCCGTATGTTGTTGCAAATCCGAGAAACGGTGGCGCGCCAAACACCTGCGGAGAAGTCCCAGAACTTCCGCCGCATCCCGTGCAGGACGTTACGGTCAGTGCTCCGATATTCGCGGATGGCCCCGCTAGATTGCCAGTAAAGCTAGGATTGTTGACCGGCAACCCGCCCGTACTGGCCGTGCATGTTCCGTTGTAGTAAAGATATCCATTGCAGCTTCCATTCGCCCACAAAGACACGATATTCGTGTAGGAAGGCTGAGACCATGAGTTTGCGCCGCTATACACCGCCACTCCCGCATAGGCAGGATAAGGGATACCGCCACCGCCGCCAGTAACATAGCCCTGCGGGATCGTGAAATTGAGCACCGCATTTTTTGCTGTTCCCGTATTGACGACCCCGGCGCTTGTCAATGGCGCTCCAGTGACCGTCGTACCAACCGCAACCGTCGCGCCCGGTTGCGCGAGAATCGACCAATCGGCGGAATTTGTCGGTGGCGCTACGTTCGTATTGGAGGCAATGGCAATGTATGTTCCCCCTAGATAACTGACTGTGTCTCCCGCTACATACGCAGTAGTGGAACTCCATGTACCAGTCCAAACGAGAGTTTGCGCGTGCATGGCGATATCCATCATGCAGACGAACAACGCGAAAACAAGGGTGAATCTTTTCATATAACAATCTCGCTTGGATTCAACGCCCCTATTATAGGGTGGGTCTTCTCCCGAAATGAAAGTTTTTTATCGTGTGCGGCAGCCATTTTCGTTTTGTGATGCAGTATCGTCTCTTGCGTCTCATCTGCCGTAAGACTGAGTGCCAGAGTGCAATAGCTGTCCGTGCTCTCATCCCCGCAACAGCGAAAACGAAAGCCGACAAAACAATCGTTCAATTCCTTCGATTCCACAAGTTCTACGATATGTTTCATTTCACGCTCCTAGCAAACTGGTAAAAAATTGTGAGCGACCCAACCGTTCGCCAATTGATAGCTGTGCTCTGTCGTTGATTTCATCCCGTCTTCTTCCGGTTCCTCGGATTGAACGAGAACATTGAATACACGCCCCGTATAGATAAATGTATCTGGGGCCATTCCCGTTTCCGCGATTGAAATCCATTTGTCGTTGCATAAGATTCTATGTCCCGGCGTTGCCGCACCCGTTTCTGGAATGTTATGCAATGGCCCCTTATAGTCCCCGCTCGTAACGGCGAATACAGGACGCCAGACGCCTTTGGCCGTAAACACCATATCGCCAGGTCGGAGATCGTCGATCCGAACATTGCCGTTTGGAGTGCGTATCAATGTCCATGGAGCAAAACACGGTTGCGTCGTTCCGCCGCCCCCACCGCCGCCTGTCGCGCCACCACTGGAGGTCGTTGTAATGACGCCTAAGCCCTGATTTCCATCTTCGCTGTACTGTAGACTGTAGTGATCCGTGATCCCGTAGGCTGGCGCTCCCCCAGCGTATGTTGGGTCATAATAATAAACGTTCCACGTTCCGTAAGCTCCTGGATTGACTGTCCCCGAATTGTAATTGACGATCCCAAATCCGTATTGCACGGAAAATGCCGCAATATCGATTGCCGTCGTTGTCCCGCTTTGCGACAAAAGATCGGTCGTTGCAGTATTCGATCCAGATGCGATCAATTGCACGACGCCTATCGACCCTTGATAATGATTGCTGTTTACGCCTAATGGTCGGATATAGATGTTGCCATCCGGCACGCCGTCTAAATTGCTGGATACGCCCACGCCATACAGATTTACAGCGATCCATGACCCACTGTTACCACCGCTGGGCGGATCGACTTCCACGCCGATTGCCAGCGATGTGGCCCCGGATGGAGGAGTTGTGCTGGCAAGAAAGCTTTCGTTGGGGCCGCCGGGAACGACCGTCGATCCTACGCTTGTCGAGATCAGGCCGCCGCTTGCGTTATACCAGTTGATAAAGCAGTGCGCCGACCCAGCCGCGCCGGATTGCGGGAAAATGGATGATTGCAGAATGTAGGTGTATCCAGCCTGCACATCGATTGGGAACACGGCTGGATTGGTAAGCAGTTGACTGTTTGCCGTCGTACCGCTCTGTATCGCTACCGCTGCCGGAGTCGATCCGATTGGATTGGCGACCAGTGTCCATCCCGCACCTAGCGTAAAATCTCCAAAATCGGCAGGCAGGAATTGTGCCGTCCCGCCTGGCATCAGATATTGCGGATTGACCAGCCCATTGCCGCCCTGAAAGGGCTGCATAAAATGAAGTGTACCGCCGCTCGGCAGAATGACATTGTTTGCATACGTGGGGCCGCTATACGACAAGGAAACATCGTCCAAGACGGCAAATCGTAAATGTATTCCCTGAATGTTCGTTCCCGAAACGATGTCCCACAATAGAAATTCTATGTAGGCAAATCCCGGCAAAATCGGCAACGTGTATGAAGTCACGTCCGGCGCAACGCCATTTTGCAATACCGCTGTCCCGGCGGACGTTTGCACCGTAGTCGCTCCCGTCGTGTTCGGCACGGTAAAGGAAAAGTCGAACGGGGTCGAGGATGGAGGCGATACATTGATCGATCCGCCTGCATTCGCGCCCGCCGTCGTACCCTCTACAACGCCTATTCCTCCATCGCTTCCCAGTAAATCGAAGAAGCAATCTGTGCTCATGTCCGGCGTTCCTGTGCCGCTCGTATTGGCCCCGATCAAATGAACACGCGCATAAAATCCATAGCGAATTACATCTGGACTGAATCCATCGTAGATATTGGTGGCGGCATAGGCGGAGGCAAGAAAACTGAAAGAATACTTGCCTCCTGGCCATATCGGAACGATTTCCGAGACGATAGATGCTAGGTTGTTTCCATTTGGCGGCGGCGTTGCCCGTCTATCTGTCAGATTGTTGGCAGAAGGCGCGGCCCCAACGGATTGAGAAAACATCCCCATTAACGCCAACTGTCCAGTCGTGCCTGGAAACTGCTGGAACGCGAAGTTTACGCCAGCGTCCGATTGCGTTCCGCTTCCAGCCGCTAAATTGACAAACCAATCGTCCGCCGCTCCGCTCAATTGCACGCTGTTGGGATTGGCCATCGGCCAAATTTCAAAGCCGCCATTGGGAATCAGATTTTGTCCCGTGGCTGTCGATGCCGCTCCGCCTCCACTATTGACGATGATTTGTGCTTGCAGTTCCGTTTCATGCTTTCGCTGGGCGATGACGATGACGTTAAGTGTCAATATCCCGCGTCCGGTCGTCCCCATATTCTGGCTTTCCAGCAGGCCGCCATCGCCATACACAACGATGCCGACATTCTGATTGACTCCACCGGAATTGTTACTGTGCATCAACTCCACTCGCGTATTGATAATGCCTGTCTGTGGATCGATATAGAGTGAGAATTGCAAGAGTCTGGTAGGATTCGGCCCAGTAGAATTGGTGAACCACCAGAGATACGTCAACTCCGCTCGTCCATAGATGTATCCATCGACAGGGCTGATTGGAAGCGGTACTTGACCGCCAGGGACGATTTGCGGACTGGTAATGAAGTTCTGATTGGTTGGCGATGCGGTCGCGCCATACTGCATGGAAAATACTTCAGGGCGAAGAATGGAAAATCGCGCATTGCCGCTGATGCCAGCCGCTATCCCAGCGCCGTCTACATTGGCCGCATCGTCTCCCATATAATCCGAGCGCAACGCGTTTCCAGAGGTAAATGCCTGCGTGGGGATATCGATAAACGTACTTCCGCCCGGTACAAGATTGGACACGCTCGAACCCGGCACTTCCGCCATTGCCGCGATCTGCCGAAAACAGATGAGCCAGACCATGCAGGTTCCATCGACGGAGGAATGAACGGCGGAACCGTCCTGATCGACATAAATCACTCCGCAATTGACGATCCCGACCCCGGTAGTCGTGGAACCCGGCGGATTGAGCGACGGGGTATATACCATACCAGGGGGAGGTATGAAGGTTCCTGTACCGATTTGCAGCGACTCCGGCAAAACGGTGTAACTGGGATAATTCACATTATTGGCATTGCCGCGCTGGGTCGATGTCGGCAAAGCGGGCTGCAATGATGTAACGGATTTTTGGAATACCGCCGCATCGTAGAGCGAACTGGTCAGGATGACGCCCTCATGATACTGAATCGGCATTCCCTGGGTTGTAACAAACGACACAAACGGAACGACCACATCCGCGCTCGAATACTGATATCCATCGACCCCGGAGATGGGATAGTCGATTTGCTGTCCGTTGATGAATCCAGCGCCAGCCACGTTCCACGTTATCGACCCGTCGATGATCGGAGCGGCGTCCCGGAAGGCGCTGGGCCATACAGGTTCAATTGGCCCGGAAGTTCCCGAACTTGCCGCTATGTACCAGTAGCCGTTGGCCCACAATGTTGTAGGCTGTATTAGGTTCCCAGCGGCATAAGCTGTGTTTGGCTGCCATGGCGGTGCGCCAGATGGATTGACCATGAAAACTTCGCATTGCACACTCGCCAGTTTCGTGTTTTCAGCAAGTTGTAATAAGGGCGTTGTGGTCGTTGCATTGTCTTCCGCAAAATCCGTGTACGGAATGTCCGTATAGACTGGCTGCGATGCCAACACGCGAAGTTGTCGCGCTCGAACCCCAACCGTCCATACTCCCAGCACGCCATCATGGGTCACAACACCAGGGTTTTCCCCCACCACATACATTTCTGTGCTGTGAACGTATCCCGTGCTTTGCTCAACATACTGCTCAAAATAATTAAGACCACCGCCGCCGCCAGATGGAAGCCCCGATGTATTCGATACCGTGTTCACTGTGTCCCAGATATAGATCAATTCGACACGCTCGTATTGGTATCCATCGACCGAAGAAATCGGCAATGCAACGGTCTGACCGTGTCCGTAGGTTCCGTAAAAGAATTCAGGCACAACACTGCCAAACGCGGCGCTGTCCTTCAACGCGGACATAACGAAGCCGGATGCAGCCGCGCCTGCCGCCAACAATGCGCTCGGTATCTCGGTTATTCCTGGCGGTTCTGAAAGAGAAAATGCCATCAGTACAAAGTCCTTGCCGGATCGCCGTTAGAGTATTCGGAATTCGATCCTGAATAAAACATATACGGTGTGCCAGTGTTTGATGTGTAACTGCCCGTGCCGTCAGGCGCAATCTGCCAAACTCCATATTCGATCTGCCAGGAAACATCCAATAGATCGAGAGATACCGTTCCATCGTTGAAATCTACCGTCTTTCCTTTGACCTCCCAAAGCGTTCCAGTAATTCCCATCGGGCCAGACATGCGAAATTTTGCAGGCCACATTCCGTTTGGAATCAAAGCATGAGTTAGTGTGACCTTGTCGCCCAATTCCAATCGCATCGCTTCGAGAAATACGCGCACCTTGAGCGTAAACGGCTTGAATCCATATCGATTGAATATATTTTGAATGGTCAAATGGGCAATACGAGCGCCGCCCAACGAAGACCGCACGCCACGCGATTGAATGATTCTCGATTGCGAAATTCCATAGAGATTGACTGCCGGAGCGTATTCGCCAACAATATCGGTCTGAAAGTTCTGTCCGTTGCTATTGCCATCCTCCTTATAGATGATGACGGCTGTGTAGTCCTGCGAGCGTATCGGTACAGGTGGTGTAGCGACGGAGATGTTCGTTTCATCGAGCGTCATCTGGGAAACTGGAAGCGCGTAGGGAAGCATCGAATACGGAGTGAGCTGTCCAAGATAGTTCCAGAACCAATATCCGCCCAAAGGCTTCAATATCTCCTGCTCGATAAAATCCTTTGCACGCGGCGGATAGGAGATTCGGAAGTAAAGCATCAGTCCAAAATATGCATTTTCATTCAATGCTTGAATGGCGGCTGTGTTGATTTGCGCGGCTGGAAGCCCGGACTGCAAGACAGCCTCTGTAAGGATTTCCATCGGCGATCCTTGTACCGTCGCAAGATGATTGTTTCCTGTGGGAAATCCGTCATCGGCAATCTGAAAAGAGTATTGTTGCATCAACATCGAATTGTCGCGAAAAGTGAATTTATAGCATGTATTTTGATTGGCAAGATCGACATGATCGACGATAAGCGTCATCAACGTAATGAAATCGGATTGCGGCTGATTGATAAACCCTACGCGAATCGTTGTCTTGTTGCCGATTACATTGACCCCATTTTGGAAGTCCTGCGTAATTTGCCGATTGAAGTCCGTTACGGTAACGGAAAGATCGGAGACGTTCGAGCTTGCCTCCAGATCGCTGACCGACATAACGAGCGATCCAGCATTGCCATCGCTGATCCATGGATACTGTCCTGCAATTCCCGTCTGCGCTGTCGTGAACGTGCGCGAATATCCTTCAATTTCAAACAATGCAACCACAGGTGCCGCGCCGCCAGCCCCGGTTTGCGCCAATGCCTGCCAGCTTGGAGTAGCCGGAATCATGTCTGTAAAATCACCTTTCTACACTTCAGTTTCAATTGATAGAGTCCAGGATATCGATACTCTATTTTCGGGTTCTGATCCATCATGATAAGCGATAGATAGGTGTCAACGGTAGAATCCTGGTAAAAGTCGAAAGGTACGCGCTGAATGGCGGATTGTACAAATTGCTTCCACGCCTCGGCGTCCGCGCCGTCCTCAATATAGGGAACCTCGAAATCGGTCAATTGATCGATGTACCATGTGATCGATTGTTGCCACCCAGCAGTAGAGAATTCATCGTGTCCATGCCACTTGGGATTGAAGTAGGGGAATTGCCTGCCGGGATAAGTGAAAACCAATACATTGCCGAATCCGGCTGGCGGCGCGGCACCTGTGACCAACCCGGTTGTAGGTTCCGTCCATGAGGTTCCAATCGGAATCATGGAAGCCTGCAAAGTCTCCGTGCCGGATGACGTACTAGCATAGAAATTCCATGCTATGACCGCATACGGCATTTGAGGCGGCACAGGAGCAACCGCAACTAAAAGGTCGTCGGCTGCAACGGCGAGACTCGATTCCAAGCTAGGTGTGCTTTCATACTGCGAGCCATCCTGAGTTTGAATGACCCAAGTAGATACCCCATAATACGTTGTGGCAGCCAGAGTACCGCCAGGAGTGTATCCTAGCTGTGGCGCTGGCGGTACTGATGGCACAGAGGGAAACACGAGCTTAGATCGGAATGGCAGAGTCGGTACAGTCGTCAGTACATTGGGATATGACACTTCATTACCTCAATACGCCGGTGTTGGAATCGTTGCCGATGTTCCGGCTACATTCATCCGAATCGTTCCTGTCGATCCACCCTGATTCAATGCCGTAACCATGTTCTGCAAATTATTCGTGTCCGTTATTTGTCCGCCATAGATGTTGACTACCGACTGATGATAATTTCCGCCGCCCCCACCGCCGCGTGAAAGCATACTGCTACCGCCCTGTCCTACGACTGTCTGTCCAGTCGATCCACCACCGCCACGACTGCGACTGGAAGAGGAAGTCCCATGCGATACGGAACCGCGTCCGCCGCCCCCCCCACCACCGCTGCTCCCTGCTGTACCGGCAACAATGCCCCACATTGCTGCCGATGCGAAGTGCATTGCCGCACCAGCATCGTCGAAGATGGCAAGGTCTGCTATTCCCTGTGCTGTTTGGATGATGGCTTCGATGACCGCCATCATTCTTTTCGATTTTATGAATCCAGCCGTTGCCATTCCTACGGCTCCGACAGATTCGATAGCAGTTTGCTTTTGTGCTTGTCCTTGTTTGACGAGTGCCTGATTGTACTGTCCAGCAACGGTTCCGCTTTGCTTATGCAGTTGCATGATCTTTCCAAGACTTTGACTCATCTGTTGCATCGGGCCTGGCAAACCTTGCATCGTCTGCGTACTCTGTTGCATGGCCCGCGTATAATCCAACCATCCCTGCTTGCCGCGCACAAGCTGCTGATTTTGTGCTGGGAACTGGGTCATAAATGCGGGCGGCTTTGACATCATGGTTGAACTGAATTTCGCCATCTGCGCATGACCGTTGATTTGCTGCTGCTGCTGTGTGGTCTTTTTAACATTATCCTGAATGTCCTGCTGCCGCCATTTCGCCAATTTGCTCTGCTTGTCGATTTCAAGATTCAGCAAATGTAAGTGCTGCTTGAGGGCTTCCGTACTCAATCTAGTAGATTTCGTTCCCTTGTCCGTAGTGGAATTCAATTCCGATTCTGTTTTTGCCAGAATGCCAACATCTTTCGTTCCCTGATTGTAGGTGTCCCATAGTTTTTTCAACTGCTGATCGTTCTTTTCGGAAATCTTAGTGCCTTCCTTTGTTAGCCAGTGCCAATGCGTCAGTTTCCCAACTGTCGTCATAATCGACGTACCGAATGCCTCCGTATTTCTCGCGTCTATTTTTACCTCTGTCCCAAAGTTGAGAAGTTCTTTTATCAGTCCGCTGAGTGCTGGAACAAGACGCATTCCTATCTTTGTAGTCAATCCTGTAAACTCCACACTCAACAGTGCGGTCATTTCCTTATATCTGTGGGCTTCCTCTGCGGACTTCTGCGTAATTCCCGTGGCATCTTGCTCCTGCTGTGCCATCTTCTGCAATGCGGCGCGGCCTTTATCCAGCATGGGAATCATTTGCGCGCCAGAACGCCCAAATAGCCCCATGGCAAGCGCAGTTTTGTCCGTGCTATCCTTCATGTGCGAAAATCTATGAGCGATATCCCCTAGAATGTCCGGCATCGGACGCATCTTGCCATGTACGTCCATTGCGCTGATGCCCATAGACTTAAGCGCCTTCGCTCCCTGCGATCCACTAACGGCAAAAGGGCTGAGTCGCATCGTCATGCGTTCCATGCCGCGCTCTACGGTATCGAAACTGACTCCAGCCTCTTTCGCCGCCAATTTCAAACCGCCCAACATCTTGACCGAAGTTCCCGTTCGCTGACTGGCGAGAAACATTTTGTCCCCAGCGTCGGCAGACTTATTGGCCAGGGCAATCATAGCTCCGCCAATGGATGCAATCGCCCCAGCCGCAATACTGAATGTCGGGGTCATGGATGTCAATTTGCCGACAATGCCAGAGGATGCTTTGGAAAAATCTCCCTGCATGGCGGACGTGGATGCGCTGACAGCTCCCTCCATTTTCTTGAGGGCCGCCTCCGCTTGCTCGCTATTCGCCTTGAGTAAAAATCCGAGACTCAGCATCAGAGATACAAAATCCCTTTCTTCTTATCTTCCACTTCCTGCTCAAACTGATTGAGACACACGACAGCAGCGGCATCCAGTTGGAACCGGCATACGGCTGGAAGATCGGGGAAAAATTCGCTAGGACGACAGTGCCACGCCTCAGCTAGGTGCGCCAGCGTCAGTAGCGCCCCGCTCCGGGCGAAAGGTTGCGAGGCTGTTGGCCTCATCCACCGCCTCTCCGCTGGCCCAAGCTTGGATAAAGATCACATCGTCCATGTCCATCATGTCAGGCGATATCTCGTCCGCATGGATTGGATTCATCACGCATTTCGGCTGTACCATGACCGCCTGCAATAGATGCAGAAACCAGTCCGCCGACGCGTAAATATCCGCCTGTGTTACCTGTCCATCGTTCTTCGCAATATCGGACAGAGAGGCGGCTAGCGTGACGGGCAAGCGACCGCGATACATATACCAATTCGGGTTAGGCCGACGAAGAATGACCGGCTTTCCCAACTTTGGCAATACGACACGCTCCGGCGCGCTGAATTCAAATGCGTTGCGAAAATCTTCCGCCGTCGCTATTCCATTTTTCCTATCGTTTCCCATGATTACACCTGCATCCAGATCGATCCGGCCTGATCGCCCTGCGGACGGGTCGAGTCGAACAGCCCGGCAAATTTTATCTTCACCATAGTCTGCTTCTCGCGCTGTACCGGCAAACTGACCTGCTCGGCCTGATATGCCTTGTAAAGTTGCGAGATGAGAAACTTCCCTTGCGCGTTGCGTCGTGGCGAGATGACGGCCATCGACAATTTCGGAATTGCAATCAATCCGCCAAAGGAAAGTTGCTGATAGTTTTGCGCTCCGGTTGGCTGTGTGGCATCCGTGCCTGCTCCATAAATTCCGCCAGCGAACCAGTTTGCCATATTCAGCATGTCCGATTCCTTCATCTCGACTTCGATTTCCGATGTAGCCGAAACGATCACGGCATCGACTGGGCCTACCACCTGGTCGGCGGTAATACCTTCGATCTTCGGCGCAAACACATTGGTAATCGCTCCCTCAACCGCGCCAGCATAATAAGGTGCGCCAAGTGAGATACATTCCCAAGTCACCGTACCAGGGGAGGCTTCTGTCACCGTTCCTCCAATCGTCTCAACGAAGGTAGGCGCAACTGTGCCGGACGTTCCGCTATTGACGGCCCTCTGAAGGTTCCCGGCTGTATCGACGATCTGCTGGCCGGCCAGATAGGTCGTACTCGCTACCCAAACGGCTCCGGTAGCGGGACTGCCATTTATGGCGAGAACGATTCGAGTGCCGGTTGCGGGAACGGGGACGTTGAACCAGAGATTACCCGGCCCCTGATGAATATAGTTCGGATTGATTGCGCTTGGCAGTGAACTCATACTTCCTCCAGATCGAACCTGATTTGCAGAGATACCTGAATGACCGGCGTCTCAATTTCATCCTTCAGCACGAGCGATTGCTCCTCGTGCTCGATAAAAATCTCTTTCACGCTTCCAGCCGTAAACGGAACGGTAACTCCGCTTGGAACCGTCTCATGCACAATCGGCAATGCCGTTTCCCAATCTGTCCAGAACGGTGAAGGCCCAGCACTGTAGGTAATGATCGAATCCAGCACGCGCAAATAATCGATGGCTTGATCTTGAGCAAGTTCGCTATCGAACTGCCCGGATTCCAGGGTAAGCACGATAAGAATTTGCTGCTTGCGCGTTTGCTCCGAGCTTTCATCGAACGCCGTCCCTTCATACGCCAACGTGACCCATGGAAACGCGGTGCGATACTTTGGGCCTTTGTGAAACTCGTAAATCAACGGCAATGCCGGATTGATCTCCGCAATTACCGCCGCCTGATACTTTTGAATCACGGCAATCAATTGATTCAATGCCGGTTTTGCCAGTAGAGCCATTACATCCCACTCGCTACGGAACTCATGGCCCCGCGTCCGCTTCGTACCGCCGTTGCCGCGTCTGTCCCCGATCCCTCAATCGCAAATCCTCGCTTACGCGCATAGTTTGTGACCGATCTCGCCACCGAAACGCGAATCATTCGTTTCATTGTTCCCGGCGCATCCGATTCCTCAGGGTCGAAGATTCTACGCGCTGGCATTTTCTTCGTTCCCGTCTGATGATACCGCGCATACTTGATATCGGTTCCATACAGCAACGTTCGTGCCGTCATCTCGCCACGATTGGATTCCGCCAGCAGGTCGCGCTTCATCTTGCCGGATGCGCTCAGGATTTTCTCTCCCGGATATCGCCTCGCCTTGCGTGTTGCATACGGCCCTGAGAGTTCCTTCCATCGTCCATGATCGCCGTGGCCTTGTTCCTCAAATTGCTTCTTGAGCCACGGACGCAAAGCGTCCTTCGTCACTCCAGGCCAGATATACTTGCGCCAATCTTTGACCGCCGCCGCCATCCCGCCGAATGCGAACCGGACTTGCTTGGCATTCACGATTTTTAGCTCAAACTTGACCATCAGAATTCCATATAACAGGGTATACTGCCAACATGCCGAGAAAAAATACGCAATCGATTCCAGATCTGTTTTGGGGCAAAGTCAATCGAGCCGGTCCAATCATTCAAGAAAAACTTGATGCATGTTGGATATGGGAAGGCGGCAAGCAACTCAACGGATATGGACGATTCTTTACGCCCCGTCCAGAACACCGAACTTATCTCGCACATAGATTTTCTTGGATTCTTGCGCATGGTAACATCCTTGAAAATTCCTACGTTTTGCATCGCTGCGATAATCCGCCTTGCGTTCGTCCTACACATCTGTTTCTCGGTTCTCAAGCAGACAACAGAATTGATTGCATGTTGAAAATCCGCAACCCAAACCGCAAACTTTCTCCTGAGAATGTTCGAGAAATTCGCCAACTTCTGTCGTTTAAAGTTTCTCAACAGTCCATAGCGGACAAGTTCGGCGTTACTCAGGTTTGCATAAGTCATATTCACAGAAACACCTCTTGGAGCTATCTCCAATAACTTCCCAAGAAAAACAGCATACAGGCGAAGATAATGCCGAATTCCATGTTCCGCCAGCCAAACGAGTTGGGAGGCTGGCGTCCCATATCGATACCGAACTTGCCGAAGACGGCGCTGATACCTTCCGTATCCGGCGTTGCACCAACCGGCTGATCGGCTCCGGCAATCGCAATCAATTGCGGGCGCGGCGTTTGTACATTGGATTTAGGATCGAACAAAAAATCGAACGCGCCGTATACTTTCGGCTTTCCACTCTTGCTCTCCGCATTCAGTTCCGAGCAGAACGGTATCCAATCGGCCTTGGTATATTCCTCTGCCAGCTTTGCCGCGCTTGCCACGCCAAAGCTCGCCAGAATCGCCCCTAGCTGCGAGGCCGCCCCGTAGCGATTGCCACGCTCAAGCACGCGCAATTGTCGTGTCTGGCCGATGTTCGTCCAGACCACGGTATTGTCCGTCGTGGTCGCGCCGAATACGGCGCTAAATGCTGGAATAGTCGTCCCTGTCGTCCCCGCTGTCGTGCAAATCTGCGCAGCCAGGGGGCTGTTGGAATCGAGCACAATCGCGCCCTCGGCGACCGCCTGCCCAGCGTACCAAGTCATTGTAGGCAAGCCCAGCGTGGTCAACCATGCGTTCGTTGCTATGTTAGGGTTGGAACTGGACGAGGCAGCGACAATCGCCTCATTGAATCGCCGCTCAAGAATCGCGACAATTACATCCGAGATATCGTCGATGAATTGTTGGATGAAAGCGTCGTTAGGCTTTTGCTGCGGAATGCCCCGCGTAAATGTCGGGTACATACTACACACATTCGATATGGAGGTAAACGCCATTATCGCAACGCCTTTCTGATGCGCTCTTCGGGCACATCGTAAGCCCAGGCGATCTGTTCGGCGGTTAATAGCTGTGCCAACCGTTTCACAATAGGACGACGGATATGTTGATACTTGGCCGTGTCTGCCGGATTGCTTCGCCCAGCCGCTATGGAATGTCTAATGTTCTGGAGTTGAGTGCAATATTCTAAATTATCTACTGCGTTGTTTGTCGGGTCTCCATCTTTATGATTAATGACCATACCGACCGGGCGCGGCCCTAAAAATGATGCGGCAATAAGAGTATGAACGGTGAATGTTTTCATCGTTCCATTTACGGCAAGGGTAACTCTTGGGTAGGGGCTTATATTGCCACAGCACTGCGACAACACATGAGGCCCGCGTCGATTCCTACAGGCTGTAACTCTTTGCACTCTTCCAAGATTTGAGGAAGCGTAACTCTCTGCGAAGCCAGGCACAGGCTTCCAGATTTCGCCATCAAGATTCGCGACAATGGAGATGGGAATGATTCTGTCACGACGATCCCGCATGTACTGCCGGTGATACGCTCGCTTATTCTCAATATTACTCCAAGCCATTCCGTGCCTCGCTTACTTAACGGGCGCGGTTTCTTCTTCCGTTCCCGGTTCCGCCTTCGCGGGTTCTACTATTTCTGGCTGCTCTTCCTTCGCTGGTTCCGTGGATTCAACAGCCGCTTCGACTGTTTCCGCCTTCGCGGGAAGCCGAGTTACCTGCCCATTCTTGAATTCTTTCGCCCGCGCATCCGTCAACTCAATCTCGCTGCCCGGATTGTAAGCACGGAAATCGATCAGAATGCGACGATTCACTTTATACGATGCCACGTCAATACTCCACGTCGATATTGCCAGCGGTCGCTCCCGCCGTGCCGACCGTGATGTAAATGTTGGTCGCATCCGGCAGCGAAGTCTCGCCCCACAATCCAGCCGCGCCGGGACGCAGACCGACAAATTGCGGGGGGTGTGGAAGCCCGTGAGGAATCGTGTTTGCAGCCGCCGCTGTCAGGCCGCTGACCGTCAATGTTGCACGCGAGGGAAAGCGTCCGTCCAAGTCTTTGTATCGACCATAATTGGTAGGCGTGACAACGATTGCCATAACTTATCTCCCCATATTTGCAAACGGATTCGGTTGCGTGACTTGCGCCATTCCAAGATTGCGAATACCCTCTGCCGAAAGCGGTACATTCGTCGCCTGTTGATACTGTCCCTGGAAGCTGTTGACGCGGCGGACGGGCGGAATCATCGGCGTAACAGCCGTTCGCGCCATTCTCATGCCCTCTTCCAGCCGTTCCCTCGACTTTACGGGATCGACAGGTGTGATCGTCTTGCTCTTGAATAGCTTATACACGGTACTATGCGGCAAACCGGAAACGTCGATGCGTCCAGTAATATCTACCGGCACGCTCTTATCTCCAATCGTCTTCGCTTTGGCCCCGCTCGATGGCACACGCTCCGGCACACTGTTGGTTTCCACCAGGTGATGATTGAGCGGTAGATAGCATACCCCGTTGCATTCCAGAGAGCGAAGTATCAAATACCAATCGCCTTTGCCGGACGAATCTGCGGTACGCGATGGCTTGCGAAACTTTGGGCCAATCATTTGCGGGGCATCGGAAAATTTACTTCGTCTACTCACGATTTTTCTCCCTATTAAGCAACAGCATTCAGCCAGACATACGCAGACCCAGCTACCAGATTTTGAATATCATGATAGCGATGCACTTCAATCACATCCGTCGATTTCTTTTCCTCGCGATATCGCTTGACCAGCGTCCCCCCAAGTTCAGGCGCTCCGAATAACCAGCGGAAGGTATAGCCGAGCGCGACCTGCAACTTCTCCGGGCCGTCTGGAATGTACGCTAGCACGGCATTGTTACCCCAGATAAATTCCAGCGAGGTCGTTACACCGGCGGGATTGATTGCCGCCCCAGGCGCGGTGGAAACACCCTCATTCGCGGTATCGTAAAGCGCCTGCAATACCCAAAAGTTCTTGACTCCGAAAACGGATGCCAACTGATTAACGCTCGGATAACCGGCGGGAAGTTCGGTGTATTTGAAGCGGTCGATAATCAGTGGATGTTGCCGTAACGCGACGTAGACGGGAAAGCTGACGGCAAACGTGTTTGGCTGCACGGCAACGGTCTGCGTGATCTGCACACGAGCATTTTCTACCGCAACTACAGGATCGCTGTTAGTGTAGTCCGACCACTGCGACGTTCCCGCCAGGGTGGTCGAATACACGGGAGAGCCGCTGCCCATCATCTTGTTGAACGAAAAACGTTCTAGATTGAGAAGAATGGCTTGCGTCAGGTTCTCAACCGTATTGACCTCCAGATCGCCCCCGAGCGCATTGTTGGCCCGCATCTCGTCCGTGATATTGTCCTTGAGCGAGTGGTCAACCGTAAAGTATGGAGGCATGTCGAGCGTCCATGGAGCAATCTCGAAACTCTCGCCGCCCTGTTGACGAATGTCCTCATATGGACGAAACTGCTCAAACCAGTACCGAGGGACGCGACCCGTCTGAAACTTCACGGGAACGGGAGGATAGAACTTCTCGGCGAAGAAATCGAAGTTCTGATAGCGGATCGACACGTTATTTAGCGGTTGATCGAGATAGAGCAAACTAAGATCGGGCATTTAAGCCTCCGTGAAGCTATATTGAAATCCAGGGCCGCAATGAAGCGGCCCTTAAAGTCACTCGATTACGGGTTAGGTACTGGCGCAAAGTTTAGATCGACGAAAATCACATCGTTGATCTGTGCCGATGATGTACGGGCGATGCCTACCGGGTACAAAGTCGTGCCAGCCGCGATGCTCAGATTCGTGGCATTGTTGACACGACCATAGGCATCGGCAATGACAACGATGTCGCCATCTTTGACTACGCCTGCCGCGTATGCGCGTGCTTGCCCCGTATATTGCACGGTTGGGCCATTGTCCTGCCCAGTCGTGCCGCCTAGAAAATTCTGATAGGGAGAGCTAGGCGTTGTGCCGGTGATGGTTGACGGGTCGGTGTCTTCCATGTAAAACGTGTTCGGCTCCAGCCAGTGCTCCAGCGTAACGCCTTTGACCGGGCCTTGGTTCGCGGCAGTTGGCACGGCGGCATAGATCGCCCCGGTAGTCGTGCCAGTCTGCGTTGGATCGCCAATCAATGCGGTGAACTTTGCCACGCGCACGCTAGTGCTCAACCGATATGTTCTGGTGTGTCCGTCTAAACCTGCCATGGTCGTTTCTCCTTAAAATCGATTTACATCAATCGGCGATGTACCTTGTTGTAGCGTTCCGCCAATGCAGTATCCGATGCCAAGACCTTTGTGTAGGCCGTGCCGTAGGACATGTCTTTGTTTTCCTTGATAAGCTGATCGATTCTCTGTTGCAGCTCGGCATCTGGATTGGTGGACTCGTCCCCGGTTCCGCCAATGCCAACCATGCTCAGGCGCTCAGACTTCGGTTGCGCCTTCACCATTTCCTCGAAGTTTGCACGATCCGAAAGACAGAGCGCGACGAGTGAGGCGCGTTGCTTGGGTAGAAATTGACCTTCGTTGATGGCTTTCGATACATCCTCGACCGCATCCTCGAAATCGGCGTAATCTCGCATGGAGATTTTCTCCTCCGCCAGCAATCGGCGTGCGGAGCGTGCATTGAACGATCCGTTATCGGAGATGGCCGAACTGAGCAAGGTTTTATGTGCCGTGCGGCGCGATTCCGAATCGCTGGCGGTAATGCCGCGCTCGACAAACTGCGTTACCTCGGTCAATGTCAAAGGACGCCCGGTTGCTTCCTTGATTTCCTCAGCGAGATCGGTAGCTTTCAATGTTCCCGCTGTGCGACCGGATTCCGCGAATTTATTGGCATGATTTTTCAGGTCGCCATGCGTGATATACCCAGCCAGCTTGCCATCGCCGCTTACAACGGCATGATGCGAGAGCTTTCCAACCTTGTCGGCGGGACGCATCTTGCGAATCGAGAAGCGGGGAACATTGCCGCCAGGTGTGGGAGCATCATCGTCATCGTCATCGCCCAGCGTCTTTGCGGACAATTCCTCAGTTTCGTCGCCATCGGACGGCGTATCGATCTTTCCCGCGCGCTTTTCCGCCTGCTTACGCAGGGTGTCCTGATCGCCACGGTCGCCTTCGACTCCGTAAGCATCCATATCGTCCAATTCCACTTTGTTTGGCATGGTTTCCTCGCTAAGATTCTTTTTTTCAAAACCGAACGTGTTGATTCCGTGCTTTTTTGCCGCTGAAACTAATTTCTTCGCCACCGACGTTTTCTTGTCTGCCGGAATGTCCGCCTGATTGAATCGTGCCAAGGCGTTTTCCGCATGTCCTTTATCGTGTACTGGCAGCTTCCATGTGCTCTTGTCCTTCGGATCGCCTACATACGCGAAATCTGAACGATGAACCTTTTCGCCGCTTACCGTCGCATGATCCGGGTCGCCCGTCGTATCGCTAGCCAACGTCGTATCGTCATCGTGCTTGGCATCGACTTTGACCTTGATCTTCGCGCCGTCGATGACGGGTACTACGATCTGCTTGCCGGTAGACTTTGCCTCACTCAATTGGATCGCTGGCAATTCCTCCAGAAACGGATGATTGGTCAACGCGCCGGAGGTAAGAGTTGCGCCCTTGGAGCGTCCGGTCTTTTTGTCCGTTGCGCCCCAATCGATGGCAGGAGAGAAATATCGATATTCCCCGCCCTGGATCAATCCCTTTGCCTTCGGCGTCCATTCCACGCTTGCCCAGAGAATTTCTTTTCCATCCTCGCCGCGCATCTTCAGATCGTGAATCCATGCGGCGGCTGGTATCGGGCCGCCCTTCGCAACTTCCGGGCGTTCGCTAGCGTGTTCATAATCGACGACCACCTGTCCATTGCCACGCTTGGAGAAATTTTTGCAAATATCGTCCAAGTCTTCTTTGGTGATCGAAAATCTGTGTCCGTCTTTGACCCATGTGCCAGTCACGGCAATGGGAATCTCTGCCAGATTGCTCAATAGCCCAGGGCTATCGGCAAAGCACGTCGCAAAGTGTCCAAGATCGGGCATCGTTTGGAATACACGCTAACACCTTAATCCAGAAAGATTGCAAAATCTTTACAATGTATGGATTGGATATTGACGATGTGTTTGCAGTGTTTTATAGTGCGGGTATGGTCGAACGAGTTCCGACAGGGTTTCGTCTGAGTCCAGCGGCAATGAATTTACTGGATATTCTGAAGCGTCGTATGGGCATATCCAAGACTGCCGTAATCGAAACGGCAGTCCGAGAATTGGCTCAGATCAAGGGTGTAAAACAGTGAATTCGAGAGAGAGAATTAAACGTCCGCAATCGTCAGTAGCACACTGACACTTGTCCCGCCGGTAAAGGTTCCAACATTGGCACGCAGAAACGCAACTGGCCCAGCAACCTTGTACTGTGCTCCGCCAGCAACGTTCGCATTGGTGTCCAACGTCGTCCAATTCACGCCATCCAGCGATCCTTGCAACGTCACAGACAGCGCCGTAAACGTGCCGACGGTATTGACCTGCCACATAAAGCTGGTCGCATAGTTGCCACTCGCAACGCCGGTAAGCGGAGTGTTCCACGTGGAACCTGCACCGACTGCCGTTGCCGCATTCAAGATTGTATTGACTAAACCGCGCCCTAACGTTGCCATGTTTTCTCC
>JAEHJW020002765.1_pt1 | contig 19332 bp, 27 predicted proteins | sample 9271431 | NCBI WGS metagenome assembly JAEHJW02 | reverse complement strand
GCCTGCGGGGACCTCCTACTCGGTATTCTTGCCGGCGAGTATGATGATTGGCTCGTCCACGGCGGCGCCATCATTCCCGACGAGGACAAGCCGTGGTTGCGGGTGGTGCGCCAACAAGCGCGTCGAGCCACCCGCACGCGGAAGGCGGGTGGCGTGTCATGAGGCCGCGTCCCACGTATCTGACGGTCGTCACGACGAGTGCGGCGCTGGAACAGAACCCGCCGCGCGCCGTGTCCCCCCTGCGGGGCATTTCGGACGACGATTGGCAGTCGCTCTTCCACACCGAGGCCATCTGGGCCGGGGAGTACGATTGGTACGTTTTCCACGGGGGACCGTTCATCGCCGACGCAGAACTAAAGGCCCAAGGGCGGATTCCCGCCGATTGGTCGGCGGTGGCGGAGATTCGGGAGGCCCGGTTGCAGCGGCTCCGTGAGCGCCATGAGGGGGATCCGTCGTGAGGGACAACACGATGTCACCGCGCCTGACAGTGTTAGCGCCGACGGATTTGGCGGTTGAACGCCACGCTCGCGCCGAACGCTTGCATCAGCAGATATGCGCGTTGTTAGACGGGGAACTCGATGACTGGCTTTTCGAAGGCACGACCTTGGATCCCACACTCCGCCAGCCACGGCGCCCCTTAACGGTCGTGCGGTCCGATCCGCCGTCCAGACCGTGAGCACGTGCACGTGGGCTGCTCTCAGAGGCTCTCTTCCGCAGAGAGCCCCTTTTTTTGGCCATGGATTGGTGGCAATTCCCATTCAGACAAAGACATGCTAGGTCAGGCACGATACGTTCGCTGAGGGATTAGGCCCGGCGGGTGCAGGGAATCCTGTGGGGAAGGGCTCCGCCCCGAGCGGTCGACCAAGTCCGCCCAGAGCCAGCGACCCGGTGGCCGCGAAGGAGTCCGGAAACGAACCTGACAGCACACCGTAAGCACAGGAGGTGTCAATGGACATTGAACGACAAGGACCCACAGGGTGCCGATGCAGGGGATGACGACCTGCTTGACGTTGGCGCGCTCGTCCAGTGGGCGTTGCGTGTTGTGAGGCGGAGGCGGGCGGAGGCCAGCGCTCAACAGTCGGATCTGGTCAATGCCGCGTGCATTCGGGATACGCACAGGGAAGGCGGCAACAAATGAACGGATACGATGCACTGGTGCGCCTCTTGGATCGCATGTTGCGAGAGCAGTCTGAAGAGGCACAGACGCAGCTGCCGGTGCAACCAGTAGGGGGACGGGCGAGCTCCGAGGAAAAGCCGGGGAGTATCATTCCGATGTCCACGAAGGACTTTGCAGAGTGATGGGTGCCGCAACAACGCACATAACATAGACCCATTTTCGGGCCGCTAAGGCGACAAACAGACTGAGAATGGCCAACAGGTCGTATTCGGTCTGTTTTTTTGTCCTGGGGCCTCTCTGACCTCTCAGAGCGCATCCTGATCGTTCCGGCGACAAAGGATTGACGCTAGCGTGGTCGGTATCGGTCCTCTGCTCCCCCAAAGCGTTCGCACGAGGTGTGTTTTCAGGCCCGCTGGCGCGCTTAAGGCGTGTTGCGTGGGAAAGGGACGCCGAGGCCAATTCGGGCGCTTGGCGACGCCTTTTTGCGCGGCTGGTGCTATCCTAATCGTGAATATGTTGTTGAATGGCGTTCGGCTTTACTTCATGAATAGCCGCAACCCTCCGGGCGCGTGAAAGAGGGGACCGTAATGAATATCCGATCAGTGATGGGACTTGTGACAGCGGCTGGTTTTTTGGTAGGGGCATCAGGGTGTGGAACTTCCCCCTCGCATCAGGTATCGGCGTCCCGAACGACTTCTGTAAATGGATGCCCATCGGGAACGGTGTCCATGAATGAAGATGGGACGATTCACTGCCTGACTACAAAAAAGCCCCATCGTGCTCTACGAAAAAGCAATGCTTCTGCAATATTGTCATCATTCCCGGCAGGCTTTCACTACTGGACGCGACAACACAACGGCCAACCGTCCCATAACGTGGGAGTGCTGGAGGGATTTGTTGCGGAGCCGTGGTGGTCGCAACTCGGGAACGTATGGAAAGGCCTTGCGCCGATTGGTATTCAGCCGTCTGCGGCTCTTGGGATAGGGGTCGATTTATCGGGAAACACTTCCGCAAGTTCAGGACTCGCGTTCCTCAGAGAGGCGCGCCCTGACCCCTCGTATGTGTTATTTCTTCAATCCCCGAAGTTACCGTTGTCACACCATGCAGCCACCCTTATGGCGGCTGCATCCGCTGCCATCGTCACAGCGTTTTCGGATGCCTTCCCTCAGGCGACTCAATGGCCAGCATTGATTGTACGATGGCAAGGTCCCCACAACGAATATGTGCAACTGGGAGAATCCGGGAGTTATGCGGATGCCGCTTTAGAGAACTCTGGATTGCAGGCGCCCGGATGGGCTGTCGGTACGGGAATCGCTGCGCCATCAACCCCATTGTCGTGGGATCCTACCGGCGAGGACTTGTCGCAAATTCCCGCTGCGGGCTCAACCGATTCGCTTTATCGAGCAACGGGCGAAATGGTGCACGGAGTCAGTTCGGCGCTTGACTGGATGAGTACAGCGCTTTATGAATGGGGTCGATCTTCGTCGTCTGCGTCGAACCACAGCACGACGACGGTGTCCTCTCCCTCATCGCCTCCCAGTTCGGCACAGACGAGCAATGCCAACCTAGCACCATCATCATCACCGCCCGCTACGCCGTCCCCGAGACCCCCGCTGTTGGACATCTCTGGCGATGTGACGCCGCAAGGGATCCAAGTGCAATGGTCGGCCTATCCACAGACGAATCTGCCGCGCTGTACCGTGGCCATTCGGGCTGGAGACTCCCTGAGTTCGCGATACTCGAATGTGGTTCGCAACGGAGGGTTGTTTACGCCTCCTATAGGTACGGGCGGGTTTCTCGTCGTGAACTGTGGGCATGACATTCAAGGGACGTCCGTATTGGCTTACAACTATGGCGTTCGGGCCACAGGACTCACAGGCTACACTGATGGACTTCCCAGCGCTCCCGAGGCCGTGATTTATGTCAGTTACAACCACGGTGGCTTGGGGTACGGACAAACTCCAGATCAAAACATGGCGGATTATCAGGTCACAGCCGCAGGGGGGACGGTTTGGCCCGTCTCCGCGGCACAAGTCAGCCAAGGGATGCTTGTCTTAACCGTGCATCTCCCACCCAACACACCAACCGGGCAACCTGTGCAGATAACCGTGAGCACTGCCAAGTCGGTTGCAACAGACGCCGCGGGCGCTCCGAGTCTGACCGATGTCCAGGGATCACTTAATACGGGCGCCTATGCCCAATAGCGCAGCGTGACAGGCCCGGGTGGTGATTTATGTCGCCAATGGAGTGAAAGGATGGCCCATGATATGCCCAAAACGCCTCTGGATGTTGGCGCTATTGCCGTTGATTCTCGCGGCCAGTAGAGCACCGACGTCTTTCGCGAATGCGACTCCAGTCGAGGTACGACTCGTGGCTGGTCACGATAATCCAGCCATTGTAGGCTCAGACGTCGTGCATGTCCCCGTCGTCGGCATCCACGGGCACCCCAATGGTGTCTTGGCCCACGCAGGCGGCATGGTGCCCTTCGTGCTCAGTGTGGGCGACAATGATGTGCTCCATAGTCTTTTGACCGCGTGGCTCGCCCACGACTGGTGGTTTGACGGCCAGCAATGGATTGCGGAATGAAAGGATGAATCGCATGTCTTATCGATGGATCCCCGCGGCCTTTATCGCCGCAGCTCTACTGTCCGGGTGTGGTGCCCAGTCGTCTGCGGTCTCCGCATCCCCGTGGCTCGTGAAGATGACCGGCACCCCCGGCACCACCTGGCAGGGCGGTTGCTCCACGGATACCATGAACGGCAGCAACAACCCGACATATAATGTCACGTTGCCCTGGTCTCGCCGATTTTCAGCGAACGCTCTGGATGTCAACTGCTACTTCCAAGACCAACAACCGTGGGGTTCAGCGCGCGTCGTGATCTACTATAACGGGCAACCCCTCGCGCACGGATCCTCAGGGCCCGGGGGCTACGGCATCGCCAGCGCGTACGCGACGCAACCGTAGCCTACGCTCCCAAGGTGGATCCATGGACGTTCTTCAACGGCCGCGTATTTTTCTCGATGCGTTGGGTGTGGTGCAACAAGGCTTGGAGCACGGCCAACATGTCCGATGCATCCGTCGCCCCTTGCGGGCTAATCCCCGCATACCCTTCGAGCGCCTTCCCCACATTGCCGTGATACTGGTTCAGCAGGTGGTTGAAAAACTGAATTCCCACGGCGAGGTTCGTTTGCGGGTTCAGCGCCTGCCGGGCGTTGAGGTGCCACTGGCCAAAGTTACCCGAATCCAACTGCATCAGGCCGAAATCCGTCGTCCCGGTTTTCTTGTTGTAGAAGGTGAGGCCCGGCAGGCCGCCCGATTGCGTGCCCAGAATCGTATCGATCGCCGCCAGATTCAGGTGCGGGTTCCGATGCGCCAACTTCGCCATATCTTGCTGTGCGAGGCTGTTCCAGCGCGTGACATTGTGCGACCGCGCCACCGGCAGAAACTGTTGCACGTATTTTTGCGCGGGACTAGCGCCCGGACTCGGCACCGGAAAAGGCGTGACCCAGTCGGCGGTGCGAGTCGGCGCCGGTCCACCGCCCGTGCGAGCGCCCATGGCCGCCGCCAAGAGCGCCCCGAGGCTGCTCTGCTGGTTGCCCAGGACGAAACTCGCCAAGGTGGCTCCGATTTGGGTCTGGGGGGAACTCCCCGCCACGCCGGGAATGGTATAGGCGGTCGTCCCCGCCGGGAGGGACCCCCGATACGCCGGATAGTGCTGTATCCCCGGCAACGGCGTCGATCCCGTAGCCTTCCCTGCGCCCAGGACGCGGTCGAGCAACGGACCCAGAACGGGGCCGAGAAGAGACAATCCCAGCGACGTCGGGGAATGGCTGGTCAGCATCTGCCCCAGCCCCCGACTGTATGTCAGGTTCAGGCCCGCGAGAACCTGGGCGATGGGATGGAGATCGCGCCCGATGCGCGCCCATTCCAGATTCGCCTTCGTCATGGTGGAGGTCAGTTTATCCAGGCTCGTCTGGAGCGTCGGGCCATGCAGCACACTCTGCCCCAGCGTCTTCTGCATCTGCGTGAAGTCCAGCGCCCGTTGATGGGCGTGCCCGGGACCGAGGTGCGCATATTGCTTTTCGAGCTGGTAGAAGTGGTGCGCGACGTGACCGTGCAAGTTCCCGGTGACCTCGTGTGCCAAGGCGTTTAAGCCATGGCGACCGCTGACATGCTGCGCATTGGCGATGTCGCCCAGGATTCCGATGCCGCCCTTCTTAATGAGCGTACTCAGCGCCGTGGGACCGAGGGCCGCTGCGAGTTGTTGCGTGTGGTTCACTTGGCTCAGCGACTTGCCACTGAACGCTTCCATGACCGCGAGGGCTTGGGGTTGCGTGAGATGCATGCCGACTCCCATGATCATGGCCGCATTGGCTGACTGGGTCGTGGCGATGCGCCCGTACTTGTCGCGTTGGTATTGCACTTTGCCGCCCGGCAGATTCCGCATGTAATAGTGGAGTTCGGCCGCGAAGTTGCTCACGCCCGTGGTGGGGTTGACACCATTGATTCCCTGCGCTTGAAGGAGTCTTTCTTGGGCATAACTGAGCTTGTTGTTGGGGTTGAGCGCCTGATAGGCCGCTTGCTGAAAGGCGCTGCCGCCGCCAGGACTAATGATGCCCTGGTTAATCGATCCGAGCACTTGTGCACCCATCGTCCCCTGGAGTACGGGGCTCCCCGAACTATTCAGACTCGTCATAATGCTGGCCAAGAGGTTCGCATTCGGCGCGTGGCCTAATTGTGCGGCCAGTTGCTGGCTCACGCTCAGCATGGCCGCGAGGACTTGGCCTTGGCGTCCTTGCATGGATCCCGCGGCGGTGGCATTCGCAATCAAGGCGGCGAACTGATTCCCGCTCATCTGCCCCACGCTGCCGCCTGTGCCCAGAATGCCGACTTGGGCGGCTTGGCCGAAGGCTTGTGCGGTACTCACGGGATTCAACCCCATCGAGAAGGCGAGGCCTTGGCTGGCCGTCATCAGGTGCGTCAGACCCCGGGTGCCGATGTTGCCGGTATACGGCGCGATCGCTTGCGTCGCGGCCGTGATGGTCGGCACGCTTTCGGCGAACCCGCGACTCGTGGCGTCCACTTGCGTGCGGAGGGTGTTGAAGCTCTCTCCGAGTGTTCCGAGCGTCTTCGAGAGCGCCGAGAAGGCCGTCCCTTGTTGGAGGTACGTCGACCAACCTTGGCGCACATTCGAGGCCACATAGCCCACGCCGAGGGCCGCGGCGCCGACCCCGGTGGCGGCGAGGCCCCCGCCCAGTAAGCCGCCCAGTTCGCCGTACCCGGCCGCGCCCGCCAAACGCTGGATCACGCCCGTGATGGCGGTGCCACCTGCGCCCCCTGCACTCCCGGTTGCCGCCGCCTGCTGCTGGGCCTTGAGGTAAGCGTTGATGACCGCGCCATGGGTCGGGTTCGTCGTGCGGTATTGCGCGGCGGCACTCGCCAAGGCCGCCGGATCGATGCCCGACGCTTGGTTCGCCGCCAAAATGGCTTGGCTCTCGGCGCTCGACCCCGCGGGTTGCGCGGCGATGCGTTGCACCTGACTCAGATGCTGGCGCAGGGCGCTGGTCGCGTTCGCTTTGCCGCCCGGCTGCTGCATCATCTGATCCAACTGGGGCAGGATGGGCTGAATCACGTCTTGAAAGTTCGTCAAAAATTGCCCCGAGTTCATCGAGGCGTTCGGGGCACCGGATCGTCCGTGCGTCTCGCGGGCCCGGGGCGGCATGCGTTCTTGCGCGTATTGCGTGGCCCGTTCAGAGGCATTCGTGCCGCCGCCGCCCGACGCGCCCGGGGTCCCGGAGCCTCCGCCACCTCCGGCGCTCCCACTTCCCCCCGAGACCCCCGGGATCGTGATTTTGCTCGCGTAGGTCATCATCCGCTGCAGGTGTTCCTCGGCCGCACTCAGCTTTTCGTTCATCTTATCAAGGTCGCTGCCAACCAGTTTCGGGTGAATCTCGATGTCATGTGCCATGCGCTTAGTTCCCTCCCATTCTGGCCGCGAGGACGGCTAATGTGTTCTGCCATGTCAGGTCGTACGGTGCTCGATAGGTGGCGACTTGGGCCGCATCGGGCTGGGCACGGTTGGTGCGCACGGTGGTCACCAACTCGTCCGCGTTCGCGGGTCCCCATGCCCAGATCGGCTGCTCAGGTTTGAGCCGCCACGCGGCGCGGGTGAAGTCCTGCCATGCCTCCCAGAGACTGGCGCAGATCGTCCGCACATCCGCGATGGAGGCCGGGAAGGTCGGCGGGATTTGACACGCAGCTTGCAGCTGGGTCAGTTTTTCTTGATGTGGCGTCAGGTCGGCATCTCGTGCCCCACCAGCGGCTTCCCAGCCTAACTGCCATGCGAAGGCCATCTCGTTCTGGAGCACGGCATCAAAGTCGCGCAGCGTCTGCTCGAAGGCGGTCAGCATGGTGAGCTTCGTGACGGCCACGCTCAGATCAGCGGCGAAGGTGCGGGTCATCTCGCCCGCGACGCGCAGGCGTTCGGTAAAAGCGATGTCCGGCCCCACCCATTCGAGTTGCGGCGTCGCGGCTTGCAGTTTCGCGGCGGTGGCGGGGTCCAGGCGGCTGAGCGCTTGGGTGACCCGGCGAAACCGTTCGTGCGCGGTGAGGCGGTCAGGGGTGAACACAGTGAGTTGTCCCATTGGAGGGCTCCTTTCAAAAGTGAAACCAGAGCTCGGTCGGGGCGCTCTGGCATTGAGTGAGGTTCGGCTGATGGCCGTGTACCGTAACCGTCCACGGTATACGGTTGGAACTGTATGCGTACAAAAAACTGAGCATGAGCGCTCGGTTTGGGCGGTCGGTGTGTGGCGTTGCGGTTCACTGCGATGGCATTGCGGTGTGGCGGGTGGCCCTTTTGGGATCGGTCACGTGCCGTCGTGTGAGCGAACGTCCGGTCGTCTGTAACTCGGCGCGGGCGGCATCCTCCAAATCTGCAATCCACGTGCAGCACGGGCGACACCAGCAAATCTTCACATCATCCGCGGTGACGCGCATGGCTTCGGCCCAGTTCCGCGTGTGCAGGCCTCCGCACATGGTGCAAGTGCCTTGGCCCGTCAGCTGCTCCTCGAGCGCTTCAATCCGTTGCTTGATGCTCATCGACGTCCTCCTTTGAGTGTGGGACTTACCCGCTCGATTTTCTCCTCCAGAGCGCTGAGTCGGGCTTCCAGTTCTTCCGATTCGCGGAGCTTGAGGGCCATCTCGAGCACCGTTTTGGCGGCCGTGACGCGGCTGCTGGCCGGGGCGTCGGTATCCGCTTGGACCTCTTGGAGCGTGGCCACGGCGCGGCCGGTCGCTTGCTGCAGTTGGCTGATCGCCTGATCGACGGCCGCTTGGCGGGCGCGGCGATACGCTTCTTCAAAGTCGGGCCGTTGGAGCCAGCGGAACAAGGTTGCCTCACTAATCCCCGCTTGTTCAGCGGCGCCGGCAATGGTGGGGGACCGGAGAAGCGCAGCGATGACCAACTCTTGTTTGCGTCCCAGCTTTTCGCCGTGACCACTCATGAGGTCTCACCGGCTATCATTTCGGGGGCCAGCGTGGGATATCTTCGCATCCTGAGTCCTCCATTCTGCGGGTGCTTGCGGTACCGCTGCGGTTACTCCGGACGGCCCGCTGGGGAGTCATCGAACCACCGCCGTACGCGCGTCACGGAGCACGCCAAGTCGAGTGCGTCGGCCACGTCCTCATGGGCCATCTTCGGGGCGAACGTGACCAGCTGGTTGTACAGTTTGACCATCCGATGGTGGATGCGGACGGCCGGCAAACGATCCAAGTCGGTCCACCCCTCCTCGGTGGGGATGGCCGCCCGTAAATACAGCCCTCCGTCTTCAACGAAGGGCGCGAGGCGTGTGATGCGGGCGTATTTGTCTTGCGTGTTGGTGACGGCCTTCACCGGGATTCGCGGGTCCTCGGGATGTTGGAGGTGCCAGCGCTTGACCTCGCTCACGAGGTATTTCTGCCCCCCGTTGTCTTCGATGACCACTTTGAGCGGCAGCCAATCTTGGTACGCCTCGGCAATCACCCGAGCCTGCTCGCCGGGGTCGATTTGCTTGGCTAAGATATCAAGCACCACGACGTCCTGCGTGGGCGTCACGCCGATGGTCACGAGCGCGAACTCGTCGCTGGCGGTCTTCTCCGTGGTGGCTAGGTCGATGCCCTGATAAATCATCAGCGGTTGGCCACGGAAGGTCCAGGTGTCCGTGTCGGGGTCGAGGCGGACGTCTTTGGACGTATACCACGAGAACCATGCAGCCTTGAACGCACCGCCTTCCAGTTCTTGTGGTCGTTGCTGATACAGCGCGGCGAACGCCCGACTGCCAATCCGCCGCCGCGTGGCGTCGAGAATGTCTTCGTCGAACTCATCCGGCCAGAGCGCTTCGCCGGGCGCACGGCCGAGTAGGTCATCCTCCTCCGCGAAGGCGGGGAGGTTCACAATTTCCCATTGGTCGCCGGCGTCATTGCGCATGGCTTGGAGCAATCGCCCGGCCAAGTCGTCTTCGTGCCACCGCGTTTGAATCAGGATGATGGCCCCTTGAGGTTCGAGCCGCGTCACGGCGACGTTGGTGTACCAGTCCCAGACGGTTTCCCGGATCGTGGCGGAATTGGCTTCCGCTCGATCCTTATGGGGATCATCGACGACAAGGATGTTACAGCCCTTTCCGGTCAATGGTCCGCCGACACCCGCGGAGGTCAGACCGCCATAGTGGTCCTCAATGCCCCAGGCGTCGGCCGCTTTGGAGTCCTGCGCCACGGATATGCCGAACAAGTCGGGGCCATATTCGCGCAGCAGGTTCCGAGATTGGCGGCTGAATTTGACGGCGAGACTGGCGCCATAGGAGGCGGTGATAATGCTATGGTCCGGATTGCGCCCCAGATACCAGGCACTGAAGTGCGCGTTCGCCAGTTGGCTTTTCCGGTGACGCGGTGGAAGGAAGATCATCAACCGCGTCAGCTCCCCGCGCTCGACGGCCATCAGTTTTTCGCACAGTAACCGGACGTGCGGGGCATTCCACGCGCGGGCAAACCGGGGGCCGACGTATTGCAGGAAGGCCCACAGATTAGCGGCCGCGGCCGCTTTCTGAAGCTGTGACGTCGTCAAAAAGTTCCGTGACGAGTTCGGGATGCCGCTCAAAGAGGCGTTGGGCTGCGCTGAGATCATGAGTCACCGTCCCTCCGTGTTTGAGTTCGGCCTCAATGCGTTGCTTCGTGAGGCCGGCCATGTCCGCGAGCAGGCGGGCAGCCGGGACGTCTCCATCTTCGGCCTGAGCCACCATGGCCGCCACGACGCCGGGCATATGTCGCCGGAGGGACCCGCGCCAAATGTCATCCCACGCCGCGCGGAAGTCGGCGTCCTTCTCGAGCCAACGATAAAAGCCGCGGCGATCCACGCCTGCGGCTTCACAAATCGCGGTGATGGAACGGTTCAACCCGGCTTCCTGTGCGGCTTCTAAGGCGGCTACCTGTTTCCGGGTTGGCTTCCAAGGTGAGGTATTTTGAGACATCGTCGTCTCCTTTCGGGGTATAAAAAGAGCGCCTCCACGGGGGAAGCGCTAAGATGCGTGATGGTTAGATGATGGGATCGTGAAAAGCTGGATCTCGGGGGTGTTCGCGGCGTATCACTTCGATCCATGTTTCCAACTGTTTCGCCGGCTCCGTTACGTTGCACTCCGGGTCGACCGATAAACGTTCCCACAAGCGCTGGAGATAATCCGGGAATGTGGAAGGGTATGGAACGCCAGCACCTAACAGCGACCGATAGAGGGCGGTCCAGCACTGGCGAGGATCGGGGTCGCGGTCGCGCCCGTCTGGACCTGTTAAGAAGGTCTCTTTGACGGTGCGAATCTCCCACCCGGACAGTACCCAGTGAAAACCCCATGACTCGGTGTAACCTCGTGCGGTCATTAGGTCGAGTGTAAAGTCCAATTTTATTCCTCCTAGTTCCTTTGAGGCTTCCATCGCTTAACCGTGAATCGGTTGGATCGTTCAAAGGTGATCGTGAATCCATGTGTAACCTCATCCAAGTCTTCGTAAGCCACGGTAATAAGCAAAGGACCTGCCGGTGGAGGAAAATGAACCTCTACCTCTTCATCCGATGGGACGACAATCCCGTCATTCAGTACGATCCATCCCCGTTGGGTTGGGACACGCACACGGACACTGTAGGCTTTTCCTACACCGGAGTTCGTCAAATACAACGACGCTGGCGGTTGTTGCGGCCTGTTGGGATCTTCAATAGTGATAGTGTTCAATGGGGAACGCGAAGCATTCGGTCCAACTTCTAACCATGGACGCACGCTCAACGATCGTTGTGCCTGCATTTCCTGGACCGTGCGATTTGTGTTCCGGTTGGACCACACGCCCACCCAAACCACGGCTCCGAGACTGATTATTGCCGCCCCGGCTTGGATTAATGGTGCGTAGGTGTTTATCGAAGACCAGAAGGTCGTCTTTGGCGTAATCATGACGGGGACATTCGGTTCCCTCGGCATGTTTTCCTGTTCGGCTGCATCGACCGTGTGGCGTGGACATGATGTGTAAAGAAGGAACCCCGCGGGTAGGCGGGGTTCTTGGAGTGCTGCTGGTCTTAGTGGCCGCCGGGCCCGGGCATTGAATTGGGATCCGATGGCCCATGGGGCAACGTCAGGATCGTCAGTGCTGCCGGCACTAGGTTGTTGAGCGCGCCTTGGAGATAACTCGCTTGGGTTGCGCCGCGGGTTTCGCTGACGCCAATCAGGTTCGCTAAGCCGATGAAGAGCTGCGATCGGACGTCACGTTCGCCGTTGTTCATGATGGCCGTCCCCTTTAGCTTCAGATTGTAGACCGTTGACCAGTTGGCCAACGCCCCGCATCGAGCGTAGCACGGCGGCCGTCCAACCCAGATCCTTCCCGCTCGGCCATCGACACCGGCTGGGTGATAACACCCACACCCCGCACGGGGACAGCGTTTGAGCCGGGTGTTAACACCTCGATGGGGCGGTGTTATCACCGCGTTGACAGCCTCAATGGCGATCCGGTGTCCGCGGACTTGCCCGGGATTGTGCGGATTTCCGCGGGACGCCTTGCCGACGCTTGGCTGGAGCCGTCGCCCACACGCCGCATCGGGGGCAACTGACGGAGGCGCCACGCGGCGCGTCCACGAGATGGCGGTGGCACTTGGGACAGACATAGGCAACGAGTGCTGGCGGGGTTTCGTTCATGCGGACCTCCTTTAGCCGCCCTTCGCACCTTTTGCACTTTTAGACTCTTAGCAACGCCTTCTATATATAACCTGTCCCCTATAAGGGGAATAGAAAGCTAATAATGCTAAAAGATAAAAAGTGATAAAGATACTAAGAGAGTTAAGAGACTAGCTTTTGCCTCCTTGAATAACCGTGAGATTGCGCGCGCCCGCCCACGCCCAGATAACCCGCGAAGGTCCAGACGGGCTTTGCTCTTCTCGAATTTCGATGAGTTTACGGTCGATGGCGGTCGCCTCGATGTCATCCAGTAATTTCTTGGGAACATGGGCGTTCTGGGCAATTACACTCCGTGGGACGGCCTTTTTTGCCTCGACGATACGCATGCACTTCTGCAACACTGTTTCGAAGCGCGTCTCTCCGACACGTTCGGCAAACGCCTTAGAATCTTCAGCCCAGCGCTGTGCCACGGCCACGGCCATTTCGCCGTCTTGAATGGCCACGCGAAGTGGTTCATTGGGGCGGATGCCATCCTGCCAGCCGGCCGCCGAGAGCATGGCGAGCTTGACCGCCATGGCCGACAACCGTTGCTGCATGGTCCGGACTGCTTCATTCAACTCCGTAGATTCCTCAAGTGTCTGGGCGAATGCGTCTAGCGCCTCCAGCGCTCCCTCCTGGAATTCGACCGTATGCGGCCGCGCAATAGCCGCGTCATAGATGTGGTGGAGTCGCGACACGAGCTGATTGCGGCGGACTTCAATACCAGCAGGCACCTCATAAAACGGCTTCCGCGCCGGCTTGGTCGTGGGATTGACAATCGCGAACCGGGGGAGAAGCCCTGACGTGACTTCCGCCTCGGTCAGCGTTTCGAAAATGGCCGGTGTCGTCGCCCCGAGGATGCTCAAGTTCGGCTGTTCGATGCGGTCCGTGTCCTCCTCGGCGCCTCCGCCTTTCACCCGTTTGGAGTGGCGACGCACCTCGTAGTCGTTCCCAGCGTAAATGGTTAAAAGGAGGGCTGTCAGACCGCTCATATACTTGGCCGATCGCAGCTTAGTCATCGTCTCCCCAAATTCATCGGGCGTCCAGAGGGTGGAGTCCCTCGGACGCTGGGCCAGCGCTTCCGCGAAGGCTTCCGGAGAGAACGCATCAGGAATACGGCTCCCGGCAATCGCCGCGCTGGCAATGTCGGCTGCCAGGCTAATGGCAGTGGATTTTCGGGACCGTGTGCTATCGCCCACGACGAGCGCGTAGAGATTGGTCGGGAGGCCGTTGGGGTACGGCGTTAAGGACGCCCGTACATTGGGTGTGGCTAGTGCCAACAGAACGAGCGCCGCGACTTCATGGTAGGCGTGGGATGCGTCGGTTCTTTCGGCGGCATAGTTCAGATAGTCCCGCACAAAGTGACCCGCCGGAAACGGCGTCTCGAAGGCATCACTCATGCCCCCATCCCCCTTTCCACGATCTGTCGCGCGGCTTCGAGGGAGCATCCTAGCTCTTTGGCCTTGGAGCGGATCCACTGGTCCTTGGTCTTCCATTCAGCCAGTGCGGGTTTGTCCGACTCGGGGGGATGCTGTTCGAGGGCCCATGCAACAATCCGGCGGATTTCAGTGACATCCTTTGGCGGCTTACAACGGGCTTCGTTCCATGCCTCGAGAATCGCGACGATGTACTCGGGGGCCTCGCCTTTGCTGGCCATATGCGCTGCCAGTTGGACGATGGTCGGATGCCGGCCGCCATGGCTGACGGGCGTCCGAGCAATCGCCACCCAGTCCTTGGGGGCCGCATTGGCACCTGCTAAAGTGCGCACCCACGCGGGACACGGGGCTAAAGGCGTAGAGCCCGACCACGGGTCACGACCTGACTGCCACGCATAGGTGTAGCCCGTATGATGAACGCTTGGCGGCAGCACCATCTGTCGGCCGTCGGCGAGGATCTCGAGGCCCTCGTGTTCGCCGTCTCCGGAGATTTTGACGGACCGCAGTCCTTCTTCGTAAGCATAGATGAGACGACGGCCACCGCCTGTTTGGTATTCCCATGTGGGCGGTAGGTCGCCCTGGGCGTGCTTGTTTAGCAGGAACTCACCGCCTTCCCCATCGATGTCGATTCCGATGAGCCACGACGGACGCCCCGTAAGCACACCGATATTCGCCCGTAGCGCCAAGGGAGAATTCAACCACGTCTCCAACTCATCAGGTGTTGGAATGCCGCGACCTTGCCAGCCCGAAAGATGCGTCCCGGTCTGCAAGTTGACCGGGACCTTTCCGGGGGACGGGCACTGATGTTTGACGCCACAGAGCGGAATGACCGCCCAGTGTAGGTCAGCATAGCTGGAAGCTGTCTCCAAAGCGCTCATAGCAACGCCTCTCGGAGTAGCTGCTGGACAGTGGGCGGAAAGACGTCCCGCCATCCTTGCTCGAGCAACTCAAAATAGGCCAACCGAGTTGTGAAGGGCAACTCCAATAGTTCTTGGATCCGGGCTTCTTGTTCATCAAGGATTTGCTGGCGGCCGTCGCTGTAAGCCTGAAGAAAACGGGCTGCGTGGTTACGCCTGGCGGTGGAAAATGGTACAATGGACGCAGAATCACTCATAAACGGACCTCCTTCCGGTGTGACCGGGGAATTGACCCTCGCGGGGCGGCGGGGGTTTTCTTTATTGGGCGATTTGGCTGGGCGGTGTAGGGATCTCCGCCATCAGGTCAATCGTTTCATCCACCTCGAGGGCGGCCGCCAGCTTGACCAATTGGCTGGGATACGGAAGGAGTCGGCCCGACTCAAACAAGCCTATCTGCGACGGATGCACCTGGGCGCGTCGTGCTAATTCGGCCTTGCTCCAGCCTCGATCCAAGCGGAGGCGCGTAATTTGTTTCATGAGGACACTCCTTTCGCGCAAAACAAAAACGACCGACCCCGCGCTTAATGCGCTGGTCAGCCGCTGCTTATCGGCTAGCTGTTCCGATGGGAAGATGCGATGTCGGCGCTTGCTCATCAAGTCGCCCGATCAACGACGCATCTTTATATAGGGTATAGACAGACTTTCCCAAACCCATTGTAACCGAGGAGAATTATCATCGTCAAGTCGAAAGCCATGTATTCGGTTCGCAGAAATCGGAGTAGTCCGCGAAAAGCCAAAGTCCCGGCTTGCCCAATCCACGCGCGTAGGCATTAAATTGACGAATCGATTGCCCCAAGTCAGAAAACCCTTCGGTTTGCGGATCATAGAGAGGGGCACCGATACCGAGATTATCTTCCCAATGGATGCTGTCGGATTCCCAAAGCGTTTCATAAAATGCTCGCTTCTTACGATGCCATTGTGCGGCTTTGTAGGGAATAGCCGTGCGCGTTGCCTCCAGTTTTTTCAAAAACGAGAGGCGCGGGGATTCGGGCCAGTCTGCCAGAGGCCGCGCGCCGGGGCCTTTTTTCTTATCACCATTCCAGTCGAGAAGGAATCGGCAGCGTGTCCAGTCGAGAAATTCCCGGCCGTGAATACCGAAGGTATCCTGCGCGGTAAGATGCGCTCCCCGAAGCAACGCGACTTGGCGATCTTTCAGAGCGCGACCAATCCACGTCTGGTTGAGTTCATCGTCCGTTTGCACGGCCGCCAGCCGAAAGAGCGGGGCCGCATCATCGGGGTCAAGGAGCCGCAACGCTTGCGGGGTGAACGGGCCCTCTAGGGGCTGATGATGCGATTTGGACGGTAGTGTGGCCTCATCGAGATAGTGACCTCGAGCGTGCTCATCATAACGGAGGAGCTCAATGAGCCCCGCCAACAAGAAGCCGTTCAGCGTGAGCCCCAGCCAATCTTCAAGACGGTGCATTTCCTGTGTGGCAAATGTGCTATTCAGGGCATGGCCCTCCTTCCACTTTGATAAACCGAATCTCCTGCGACACCGTGACAGGTTCCACGTGGATGCGCCGCGTGGCGCCCCATGGATCATCCGAATGAGTGGATGCTTGCGTCAGAATGGCCTTGGTTTCCGCGCCGGTCAGCTGCCGGTGTGCGATCAGGGTCGTGGCCAGCACCTCCACCAACGACCCAAACGTCGTCAGGCGCGCCTGCGTGCGCACCAGCAACCACTGCAGATAGGCGTTGGTTTCCTCAGGGCTTCCCGTGATAAAAGAGGCCATTGACACCACTACGGCGCGGTCAGACTGTGCGCCCTCGTGGTTATAGCGGCGCGGTACCGGCGTTCGGCTTCGGGGCCCGCGAGACTACCCATGATGTGCGCCTCGATACGGGCACGCATGGCGGGCGTGACGCGCGCCTCGGGGTTGAAGTGGTGTGCCTGCGCGTACCGACAGTGGCCCAACGTGTCGCTGGTGGGCACAATGGACACCTCCCGCAGCACGAGGTCTTCCAGATAGGCAATGACCGCGTGGCCGGCTTCATGATAGGCCGTGGCGATGATGGATTTGGTCGGCTTAGGCATCGTCTCGCTTAGTCTCCTTTCTTACCCGGCGCGGCCGGATACTTTTGGGGGCAGCACCGCCTCGTGCTGGCCTGGCTCATACGTCTAATTCCGGTGCATCAATGAACGTGCGCAAATCGGTGGTGCTTACCCGCCACCGCCCGTGGAGGTGCTGGCCCGTTAGGAGCCCGCCCCGTAGCCAGCGCGTCACCGTGGCGGCCGTCACACCGCAAAGAGCAGCGACCTCCTGGGGTGTCAGGAGGCGTTCGGGGCCAAGATCGGGGAATGTTGCCCCGGGGCTTCCACCTGCGCGTAGGTGTACGCCCCCTGGTAAAAATTTTCGCGCTTCAACACCCGTTGGACCTGCGCCGCATGGAAGGGCTTGTTCTGGGCCGTGGTATAGCCGGCCGCGTTCAATACTTGGGCAAGCTGGCGCAGGGACCAGTCGGGATGATCGGCGTGCAGCTGGAAGATGGTTTGGACTGTCTCCGCCTTCTCGGGGTCGACCGTGAGGCCTTTTTGCCCACGCTGGGCGCGGTAACCCATCGGGGCCGCGCCGCCGGCATAGCCGCCGGTCTTCGCCTTGGCAATGCGGCCGCCGCCCATGCGCTCGGCAATCCGGGACTTTTCAAACTGGGCAAACGCACCGATCACTTGCCGGAAGAGGACGTTCGCGGGGTCCTGGCCGCGAAAGGGCTCCGCGACGCTGATGATTTCCACGTTGTGCTTTAGGAGCTCCTTCTCGATCCATAGCTGCGCCATCAAGTCCCGGGCGACGCGGTCCATCTTGGCCACAAGCACCCCGATGAAGGGGTGTTGCTCGGCGTCGGTCAGCAAGCTTTGGAGGCCGTCGCGATTCAACGTGGCACCGCTGATGCCATCATCTTCATACCAGGCCACGATGGTGGCGCTGTTCTGCTTGGCCCACTCTTCGATGCTGTTGCGTTGGGCCTCGATGCCGAATTTATCTTCCCCGGCTTGATTGGCGGTGCTGACTCGCAAATACGCGGCGACGTCGGCCATAATCCCCCATCCCTTCTATGTCTGGCGTAACGATGATTCAAATTATCGTTACGGTAACAGTGTAACACATAAAAATAGACATTAAAAACGTTTTGCGTGGGATTGACCGTGATAGGTGTAAGTGTAAGAATAGGTGTATATAAAGGGGGGGGTTAGAGTTGGAATTCACTTTGCGCGGTCGCACCTATACGACTACGGCAGAGTCTGTTGAAGAGGCCATGGCCAGCGTGGAGCCGCAGGGGCCCGCGAAGTATCGGGTGGAAGTTGGCGGGCGGTCGTTCCCGATTAAGCAAGTCCTTGCGACCATGACGGGACTTGCCTCCATTGCGTTTACCACACAGGACGCTTATCGCGTACTAGCGCGGCTGGGCTTCGCGGTCACGAGCGACGAGGAGAAGCCGGATAAGAAGCTGGACTTTACCGCGTTGGCAGAACTCAAGGAACTGGTCAGCCCCTACCGCCAGATGGTCGGTGCGTATCAGAAACAGCGGGACCAACAGCTACAGGATATGTACGCACTAACGGTCTATGTGGCCGACGCCCCACAACCGCATAACTCCCCATTTGGGAAGCGCATCCAGGGGACGGTGCCTCTTTCGAAGGAGGCAGCGGACTTCTTTAAATCTCAAAACTGGGGACGTGTCCCAACGCCGCGGACCCAGTGGGAGACAGTCGAGGAGTGGGAGAACTCCAACTAGCCTTTTTGTGAGGAGGCATAATTATGGCCGACATTAAAATCGACACGGACTTTGCAGTGATTGCCATCACCAGCAAGAAAGACAACCAGACCCGCGACGGCTTGCTCGAGCACGCGCTCCATATGTTGCTGGCCGAGTATCGGGAGCGGTACGGCAAAGACGCCACGCAATATGTCCTCACCCAGCTGGAGGGGCATCACGGCCGATAGCGGAGACTCACGCCGTCTGCGGCAGGGCTTCCCAAGTTGGGATCCCCCGGCCCGTGGTCGTTGAACGAATATCCTAGGCGTTCCTACAGAAACCCCAAAATGGTCCCAAACAACGGTTAATGGGTAAAACGGTCGCCAAGCCGGCCCCAGACACAGGATTAGTCGGACCGAATTCATGGATGCGTGTTTGGGTGCACCGCGGCGCTCCCCACCCAGTTCCAGCGGGACGGGGGGACGAGGTACCACATCGTCATGAGGGCAACGATATCTACGCCGTACGGCACATCGATGAGGCCCCAACGGTTGACCACGGCCAACGCGAACGGAACGCCGATCGTCAAGGTCGCACGCCCGGCCCACACCGAGCGCTTCCGGAGGGCGAGGTCCTCCCATTCCCAGATGCCCACCAGCAATCCGGCGAGCAGGACGCCATAGATGACAACCTGGGACCACGACGTGTGGACTACATGATGCATGGGATACGCTCCTTTTGGTGACCCGATCAGGGCGACGCAATACTGGGCATTTAGGCATTTTTCCGCCGCCGTGGTCAAACTGTGCGGAGTCCTCTCGCGACGGGTTCAACATTGGGACCCTCATCCCCATCAGGTCTCGGGTCGTGCGCCCCGACGCTGCCGCTCATCCCGAGCCCTGACACCGCACCCGACGGCAACCCGCGCCCCGTGGTTCCTCGTTGCGGGGGA
>JAEHJW020009858.1_pt1 | contig 19345 bp, 21 predicted proteins | sample 9271431 | NCBI WGS metagenome assembly JAEHJW02 | reverse complement strand
ATGGGCCGTCCCCGAAAATTTCGCGCTGGCGAACGCACGCTGACCGTCTGCGACCTGCTTCAGATCGAACGCATGAGCGGAGAAGGCTTAGGCCCGCAAACGATCGCCGCGAACCTCAACCTGACCGACGACGAATTTTTCGTTTTGCAATCGCACGATCCGCGCGTAGCGGAGTCCATTCGGTATGGCCGCCATCGCGGAATCGCCAGGATGGCCGCGGCCCTCAGCAAGGCCGGTGCCGCCGGGGACGTTGGGGCGATGAGATTTTATTTGGAGCGGATCAGCACCGAATTTCGACCTCCGAGAGGGCCGATCGTGGTGACAGTCCAGGAACGGCCGCCGGCAATGATCGATATGGACGCGGTGGCGCTGCGGTTCGACCGCCAAAGGCGACTGGTGGACGGCACCGCCGAGGAACTACAGGTAGATAAAGCCAAAGAAAAACCGCCCGGCGACACTGCACCGGACGGCGATAAGTTTGGTTCACATGAACGAGGCAAAGTAATGCCATGACAACTTTGGAAATACAAGCATATTATGACTTCCGGCGCCCCATCGGCGGACCATATCCGCCGGCCGCCGTTATGGTCGATGACTATGATGACGTCGCCCGGTTCGTCGCGGAGAATTACGGCATCAACCGCGAGGTTTTCGATGCTCTCGTTGCCGCGAATATCGGGAATAATCCTCATGGAATCAATACCCTGGCAGGTCTGGCGGCGCATCGCCTGACCGTCGCGGGTGCGGTCGCGTACCGAATCAAAATGGCGATGATAGGGCGCACCTTCGCGGAAGATCCGTTGGGCCACGTAATGACTGCTTGGGTGGACCTATCAGTGTTGTTGTACTTTCGTGAAGTGGAAAAGTTGAAATGGATACAATGATTCGCGATGCTTACGCTGCCTTTGCCAGACAAGCGGCAGAACTGGTTCGGATGCCCGGCAGGGTGTTCGATCGTATAGTTGACGAACACTTGGGGGCGATGCCCTCGGGTGCCGTCGATGCTGCGATCGCGCTGGTTTCTGCTGGTGCTGACGGCGTTTGGGCTTCGCGGTTGGTGGTGGCGGTTTACTTGGTGGAGAGACTCCGGCGGCTGGATCTCGGAATCAGGCTCGCGACGCCGGAAGACCTGCCAACGGCCTGGATTGACGTTGCAAATGTTAGCTATTGATCAGAACGATGCCGGCGATCCCAGCGCCGTCGAGACGCTTCAGGCGTTGCGGGACGCGGCACCCGAGGATGGTCCGGCCGTCGAGACCGCCATCCGGCAGGCCGCGGTTTCCGCCGGATATTCGGGCCTCGCATTGGCGGATTTGCCTGCATCGCTCGGGATGTCCGATGGAGAATTCCGGGCGTGCGCCGCCGAGTCGCCAGACCTCCCGTTAGGTTTTGCGTTGGGATTCGCGCTGCGGTGGTCGCACCTGTCCGCGAGAGGCCGGCTCCGGGATATGGTGGAGAAGTTCACGGGAGTCTAAAAGGCGAAATAAAAAGATGGTCCCGGCGGTGCCAGTCTCAACGCGGCATTAGCGTTAGTAATTCGACGATTAATCTTCTTGCGGGTTTCCATCTGGCCGAACGTCAACTTGCGTTTTTTAAGCGTGTTCTGACAGAAGCCCAGTTCCCAATCCGTCAACCATCCGTGCTTCCGGGCAAACCCGATGACCGCTTCAGTCATCGCCAGTTCTGGGTTATGTTCCATCCGCTCCAGGCCCCGAATGATGCCCTCAACCGGGATGCCCATAAAATTCTCGATGCAGCACGAACCGACGCACGCCCAACGCTCGTTTACCGCATTGAAGATATGGCAGTGCTTTTCGATCGGCGCATGGGTACACAGGCAAGTACCTGTGTCCTGATCGGGCACAAGGTCTTTGCGAACTCCCGGCGCCTCGAACTCAAAGCTCCATTCCGCCACGGTGTCAGTCCATATTCCGCTCTCGCTTCTGGCGATAATGCGGGCTTCGAGAATTTCGTCTTTCCGCGCTAGGGTCCGGTGGCCGAACGCCCACAGGGCGATAACTTCCTCATAGATGTCCATCGGCACATCGCGAGGGCGGATCGGCTTTGGCATTCCCGCGAGCCGGAAACCACCTGATAGATGGTGCTTTCGCCGCCGGATCATATCACAAGCCCTCCAACGGGCCGGCTTTGGTCTGTCCGGTAAACTGTTCTTCGGCCGCCGGGGTATGCCGCGGTGCCGGTGTCAGCCATACCCAGGAATCGCGGGTTGCGATCCGCTGGTTATTCAATAACGTCGTAAACGCCCGCTTGAAGATCAGACCCTTCCGGTCACTGTTCCGCTTTCGATTAACGTCGTCCGTCACACCCGGATCGGTTTCGTCCGGTAGATCGCGAAGAAGTTCCGCTCGCCATTCATCCACGAACACACCCCGGCCCGCGTGCCCGACCGATGCGGGGAGGGGTTGCCCGATGGTCGCAAGAGTCTTTTCAAACGCCCGCAAGGCGATCCCCGCGTTTCCGGTCACGCGGGGGCTCGCTTCGGGCAACGGCGCTCTATCAACGAACACCGGAATGAGGGTCTCGTGCGTTTCGCCATCGATCTCGACTTCGGCTTTCTCCAGGTCGAAATGCCGGACATGCCCCGCGGGACCGTTCTTCATGTGGGTTGTTGTAAGCACAACGGTATTGGCAATTTCGCCACGTTCCATGTGAAGCTCGGCATCGAGGCCGCCCAATAGAGCGTTATTGCCTCGCCCGCCGCGGGTTGCGTCTTTTCCTTGGTGGTGGACGGCCACAACCGCGCAGCCCAGCTTTTCGCGGAGTAGATTGGCGCCTTTTACCACGAGAGACATGGTTTGGGCGGTATTCTCATCCAAGCCCGGGATGGATCGGCTTAAAGTATCGATGATCGTGGCGCCAATAGGGACATCGGGCACGACGGCGCGAATGTCTTGGATCATCTGATCCACTGAATCCCCATCCGCGAGCATGACCGCGGAATCGACCACCCAGAACGGTGTCGCGTCGTCAAAGCCGTATTTTTCCTGCAATGCCTGCACGCGGAGGCGCACCCCGGAAAGGTCTTCACCGCACACATAGATGATCGGTTGCGCCTGCTTCACCTTCAAACCGAACCAATCCCGGCCGCCCGCAACGTGCATGAACATTGAAAGCGCCAGGAAGGTCTTGCCCACTTTGGGCGCGCTGTACAGGACACTAAACCCACGCTCGGGGATTAGTGTGCCAATCAGAAACGAAGGCGGCGGCAGCTTCCTGAGATCGCTTAAAGATAACAGGTTGAAGCGTTTGGGTGCGGATTCTTCGGCGTTCAGCCCGGATATGGCAGCGCGCTTTTCCCCAGGTGTGGGCGCCATCGCCACGCGGTCGGCAGCGGTAGGCCTTTTTACTAGGTCCACACCTGGGGGCGCTTCCGTGCCGGAAAATTCGTCTTCCGCGTGTGCATCCGGATCGCGCTCGGGCGCGCGCTCCCAGAGGCGTTTTAGTTCTCGTGCATCGTTCGGAAAGCCCTTCTCTCGTGTCCATGCCCCGGTCTTCGGGTGATCGCCCAAGAGGAAGACCATTTCAGAGTAAGATACCTCGTGCGCCAGCAGTGCGGTGGCGAGTTCATGGGCGCAAGAACTTCGGTCGGTAGGGCGGCGAAAATCCCCACCGCCCCGATAGAGCCGCGCCACGCGGGGGTCGGTCTCTACCATGACGCCCAGGCGTTCGGCGAGTTCGTGAATGTCGGTCGGCGCGTCGTCTTCGCCAAAGAATTCGGAGGTACGAAGACTGGGAATCTGTTCGGCCTTCGCCGGTGGCGGCCCAAGATGGTCAAGTAACGCCGCGATCCCGGCTTGATCTATGAGCCGGATGGCGCGGGAACAACCAGGCCATAGGGCGCCGGTCACGGCGAAAAACCGCCGGCCAGTGAAAAGTTCAACCCCAGGAGGATGGGCGCCGTCGTGGTCCCCGGGTTGGACCCACTTCGCCCCCCAGCCGAGTTTGCTTACAAGCGCCGCGTGGTCATCGTACCCGATGCGAATAAACGCCTTCAACCCGGTGCCGCTTGGCGAGATCTCAGTATACGTTGCAAGCCGGCCGATAATCTCAGCCGCCCAAGGCGCGAGCACCCCGGCAGTCGATAGGCATGAATCCAGATCGACGCCGCACAGGCTGGTCCCATCGGGGAGGCCGGCGAACATGATGCCGGTGGCGCCGCCCAGATGGGGGTGCGCGCGGTGGTGTTCCTCTACCTCCGCCAAGGTGGACCAGCGCGCCGGCACCGTGGCCGATGCCCTGAAGCCGTCCACACTATAAGGAATCTTCGTCTTGGGGCCATCCCCGGAGGGGTTTCTGCTTTCGCTCCGCCAGGATATCCACATGGAAAGAGGCGCAAGAGCTTGCAGCGTGTCGTACGCTTGCGGGGCTTCAACCCACCCGACACCCGATACGCAAGGTGTCGGTCCCGGCATGGGAGTGTCATTGAAATACGTCATGATATCACACTCAACTCTTGCTTTTAACCGGGTTTTCGGCCACAAGAGCGGACCCCTCCAGCTCTCTTTGGCCATCGAAAACGCCCCCTCACGGGGGCGTTTTTGTTACTGTTTCGGGTTGAGCGGCGGCGGGGTGGCCGGGGTGCCCGGCGGCAGGTAGCCGTCGATGACCGCCCCCGTGGTCAGCCAACGGCGCATAACCTCGGATTGAGACTGCCCGGTTCGTTCCATCGCCGCAGCGACGGCACGGGCTTGCCGCTCATACAACGCAACCGATCGGGACGGGGTGCTTGGTTCGGTCCGGCGTGGTCGCATGGGGGATCTCCACGAAATAAAATTGTTAGCTATAAAGGGCGCTCCCAGGGGGTGTCCGCAAGTTGAATCGCCCAGGTTGTGCTTGATTCAAGCTAGTGTTGCAATTCTGCCGATTTGGACTGTTCATGGTCTACGGCATTTATAAATGCCATCATGTCATTTATAAATGCCATTACTTCGCGGCGGGTTTGGTTGACTTGAACGCCCAGCGGGTTGGGGAATCCGACATCCCATCCGACATCCCATCCGACATCGGTTGTCGGATGCGATACCGAAACATCCGACAAACCATCCGACAGAGTCCGACAGAGTCCGACAAAAGGCTTAAAAACCCGCGGATTTCCGCCAATCTGAATCCGACGGAGTCCGACACGACATCCTGCGTTCCATCCGACAAAATCATCCGACAAACCCCCTCTATAGGGGTTGTCGGATTTGTCGGATGGGGCGTGTCCGGGCTGGGTGATGATAAAAAATAACGCCACTGCCGACTTACTGACCTGGGAGCAACGGCGGGTCGATAGGTAAGCAAACCCCCTTGGGCGAATAAACATCTCAGGGGCGCCGGGTGGCCGGATTGAGGGTTACGAAAAAATCGGTTTGTGGTATTCTACGTACCACAATGCCCAGATCAGACCGATTCAGCCGCCGAAAGCCCAGAAGTAGTCGAACACTCGTTAGGGACTGCATAATGCTGAGGATCCGGGATTTGCGCGCAGCCCTGCCGGCGGGCCAGTTTTCCCGTGCCGAACTGAAGTTTAGCGGAGTGGACGGCGAAACGACCCTGATCGCCGATATCGAGGTCGATTTGCGGGATATCAAAAATTCCTGGATCGAATTCAGTCACCGCCGGCCGGGCCAGGCCCCGGAGACGACTTATCGCCTGCGGATCGGCACGTTCTCAACCATCGGCGGTCCAAATTGGGGCATTGCCTGCCCTTTCACCGGGCGGCTGCAACGGTCCATGTACCTGCCACCGGACGGCCACCAGTTCGGGTCACGGCCGGGCCATGACTTGCGGCTGGAGTTGGACTCCGAAGATGTGCATTCGCGGCCTATGGGGCGCCTGAGGCGCCTTCGCGCGGCCTATGCCGAGGCCCTGCCGTCATTACTGCCCGCGGGCGGAGGGCGCGGCAAACACGGCGCCGCGCGGGCGACCATGCGGAAATGGGCGGATCGCATCGATGCGGCCGAACAGGCGGCCCTGATCGCCGCCGCCAAGCGACTGAAGGCATAGACGCGGAAAGGGGCCAAGGTATCACTGCCAAGGCCCCTGCCGCTGTACGCCCTATCCAGGCGCGTTTACGCGGCCGTCATGGCCGACTTGATCCTTTGCACGGCGGAAGTCCCGATCCCCAGTTCCCGGCCGATCTTCAGGATGCCAACCCCAGCGGCCAGGCGCTCCCGCACGGCCGTTTCGACATCCCCGCCCACCGTAGGCCGCCCGAGCTTCGTGCCCGCCGCCCGCGCCCTGTCCAGGCCCGCCACGACGCGGGCCTGAATCATTGACCGCTCAAACTCGCCAAACACGCCAAGCATCCCGAACATGGCACGCCCTGCCGGTGTCGTGGTGTCCAACGCCTGCTGATGGAGGAACAAGTCCACCTTGCTGCCTTGGAGGGTCGCCAGCGTCGCCAGCAGGTCCGGCAGTGAGCGCCCTAAACGATCCACGGCCCAGCACATGACGACATCGAACTTCGCGCGTGCGGCATCCTTCAGCATGCGGTCCAAGCCGGGCCGCTGGTCGCGCCCCTTGGCGCCTGATATTCCCGCATCCTCGTACACACCCACCACTGTCCAGCCACGGGCATCCGCCACCTGCTGAAGCTCCCGCCGCTGGTTTTCGGTGGTCTGTCCATCCGTCGATACCCTTAGGTAGAACACCGCACGCTTTGCCTTGCTTGCCATACCGAAAACTCCCTTGCCGATGCCCCGGTATGCACCACGCCCATACCGAAGTCAACTGTTTTCGGTATGTAGTAAAATGGCGATTTAGAGCACGGAGTTCCGCGGGTTTGCGGGTCATGTTTCGGCGGGGTTTTCGGTATGGGCCATGATTGCGCCCACCATGTCAGATCAGACCAGCTTGGGTGACTGGTCTGACATCGCACGATCGGTTGCGATGGGCGCGACCGTGCGACCTCCCCACCGGGCGCCATCGCTTGACCCTGCCGGGGGTGGGGGCAAACCGGGAACGCCCTCGGGCAAAATGGGGTTACCAGGTGTCGAACTTGACCAAATTTCAAGCGCAATCCCTGATCTCCGCCTCCCTATACCCTAATCCCCGCTAAATTTTTTTCGTAATTTTCCTAGTATAATGTCATGTATAAATGACACTAGTACTTCGTGCAATCCAGCACGAATCGGCCTATCCTGCAGAATCGTTGTATAGTACGAAACGAAAAGGATAATTCGATGCCGTCTCCGAGAGCTTCCGCCGCCGCACTGTTGGCAGCGTTTACCCGTGTGTTCAAATCTGAGGAGCTTGCCGACATCCTCGACACCCCCGATGCCGCCGATCTCTGGTCCGCGGGCACCCCTGCCGGGCGCGTGTCCCAACGCGAGATCGCGGCCGGCCCGAGCCAGGAGATGAGCGGCGCGGGTGCAAGCGGGATGACGAAAGAGTATAGCACCCCCGGGCGTGCGACCATTTCCACCGACCTCGCTACACGGCTAGGTGCATTGTTGGACGAGATCCGCAGCCTTTCCGCGGTGCCGGGCGCTTCGACCGAAACCTATCTGGGCAAGTGCAACACCATGCTCCGCCAAGCGAAATCGTCCATCTTGAAAGCCGGCATAGCGGATGGTGAAGCCCGGACGGCCGCGATCAATGATGCCGCCGGCCTGCTGGTCAAAGCCCGCGAGGCCTTGGAAGACGCCGCGAATGACGCCGATGAAGCCGAAGACGAAGATGGTATCGAAAAGGCCACCAAGAGGTTCCGGGCTCTCGCCTCCAAGGTTGCGGCGATGACTGAAACCGGCACCGCCAAGGCCGGCAACCCCTTCAACGTCCCTGCTGGCTTGCCGGTGCGGGATCTGATGACGGCGCTGACGAACATGCCCGCACATCCGCCGATGGGCGCCGCGAAGAACCCGCTCAGCCCGCTGGGCAAGTCCTCCACGATCGCGAACCCGCCCGATTTCCACGTCCAAAAGTCTGTTACCTCCATCGAGCAACGGGTGGATGAAGCGATTGAAAATAACCAGTTGTCCCCTGCCGAAATCGATCAAGCCCTTTCGGGACTGCAACATATGGCGCTTGCGAAAAGCGGCAGGGTTCCGAGCGACATGTTCTTGCACTCGTTCGGCAGCGCCACACAGCGGGTTCGCGATTTGTTCGGGGTTTCCGTGACGCCGGCCCGCGCGACGATGAACTGACACCATGCTACCTGCCGGACCTCCATCTCCGGGGGCCGGCGGTTTCCTACCACACCCGGTTGACCCCAACCCTCCCGATCAATGCCCCTGGATCAGCATGTAGGGCGTGCCATCGCCTTCCGTGCCGAACGTGGCAGTCAGCTTTCCGCTGCTGAGATCGGCGGTCGTGTAGCCGGCCAGTGTTAATTCCGCGGTTGGCTTGCCCGGCTGCGTCACATACAGGGTTGCCCCGGTGTAGCCGGCCGCACCTTGGCCATCGATCCAGGATAACCCGAAACCGGCTTGGGTGACGCCGAACACGGTTGCCGAATCACCAGCATGGAAACCTGCGACGGTGCTCCAGATGGTTGATGTCGGGCCTCGGTCGTCAACGAAGAACGTATCATTGCCCGTGCCGCCGACCAGGAAATTGCTCCCGGTCGATCCGTCCAGCACGTTGTTTCCGTTCACCTTGCTGACGTCGATCGCGTCTTCGCCGCTGCCGGTTTTGATGAACACGTTGGGGGATTGCGCGGTGATGTTGAGATTGTCGGTTGTGATGTCGATTATCTGGCTGGTCAATCCGGGCACCGGGCCCGAATACGCCGTGCCTGTTTGTGCCGATACCGCGCCGGTCGTCGTGTCATCGATCAGGAATGGAGGCGTTGGTGCAGGCGGAGGAGTCGGCGTGGGGGTTGGAGGCGGCATAGGGTGGCCAAGGATCGTGACGGTGTTTCCATCGGAGGATACCAGGATTTCATCCGAGGTTACGTTCGTCGTATCCACGAAGTCGATTAAGTAACCGATGCTGCCCGGATACGTCAGCATCGTGCCGCCGTGGCCGTCGGAGAAAAGATGTCCTTCCACATCCCGGGGGCTTCCGAGTTGCGAGCCTTGGATTGTAATGACCCCCGCTGCATCCAGATCGAAGCCGGTGATCGATAGCTGCCGCGTGCCCTGGAGCATATCCAGGTTCAGTCCAGACCCGTGATCATAGACGGTGTCACCGACGCTGCCGATCAGAGATAGTATGCTCCCCGTGCCTGTTTCCTCGAAAATATCGTTAGGGGAGTCCACAAACACTTCATGGCTACTAGGCGGCGGGATGAAATACGTATTCGATTGATTAACCTCATACGCGCCGTCCGGCAGAAACGTGGGGTGTGTCATGGTTGTTTCCTTCGGAGGCTTTATGCCCCCGAGTGGAAGCCACGCTATGACTACACCGCTACCCCCGCCAGCAGCGTGCCGATCACGACTTCAGCACTCGCCTAAAGAAAAACCCCGTACACCCCTGCCGCGCACCTGCATCATGGTTTGGCCATCAATCATCCTGGGCGTGTGGTCACTGCGGATGAAATTGCAGTCGGCTTGAAACGCTTGGTGGTGGCTATCACCCGGTGGCACTCGCATAGCCGCATGAAGGAAGGCCAGCGGCCTACGGCAGGACATCACGCGCCGGTTTATGTGGACGCTTACGCGGATGCTCAAGAGCGGAACCGGGACGAAGCAGGGGGCAGCGGCGCGGTGGGCGACGCCTGTGGATGGGCTTGGGGGTAGGTTGATTTAAGAAACCTAGCGACTGTTGCACCAGGGAACCCCGACCCAAAGTATGATAACATCAGTCCCGCGGCCCTGGGTGTCGCACCCGACTAGTGCCGAAGACCCTAACCAAAACACGCCACTTATGATGGCGGAAACTGCGGAGGCGGGCCCCGTAACACCCATCGCAGCGAGTACGCCAGCTAAGGTGCCAACGCTAGCGGCAGCGGTATTAAGGTGCGTTGAAATGGTGTGTACATTGGAATGGTCAAGTTCTACCACGACGCCGAAAGGCGTAAAACGCAAGTTGGCCATTCATCTCCCCCCAGGCCGCCCTTATTGGCGCGGGATGCCTCTGGCTATAGCGACGATATATGATTTATATCAAGTTCGCCGCGTTCGATTTTTCTGTTTGTCTCATTGAGGGATCGCTTAAGGTCAGCAAAAATCACCGGGTCATTGATCCCAATACTCTTGCCGTCGTCAGCATCCAACCCGAATGTACCTTTATCGGTCCGGTAAATATGCCGCTGGAAAGTGAGCATGGCAGACTCATACTGCGCCGCCCATTCATGCCCGCTCATACTCCGCCTCCGGTTGGAATTAACCCAATTAAGCGATATAGCGTCACCTGGTTCGTTCGCCACCGATGTTTGAAAACATTTGATGTGCCCTCCCCGAAGATTGCGCAACATCCTGGAGATTAATGCAAATCAGATCAAGGGCTCAGCGTCACGATCCAGGTTTTATTTTATCACGTTCGACGGACCTGGTTCTTAAGCCGCCTCCCGCGTCCGCTGCCAATACCCGAACCAGTCCACCGACACCGGAGCCGCCATTGCCAGGGTTGCCACGGGCTTGACCTGAACCCCATTGGCAACCCGGCGGTGATCCTCGCGCCATGTGCTACCCCGAGCGCACCGGGCCAGATAGGCCCCAGCGCGATGTGGCGGCCGACTCAGCCCAATCCCGGATTTTTCACTGGCGCCCTGCGGTGGCACCGCATAGGGTTACTGCGCGGGTCCGAGCGGGCCGGCCAAGCAAGAATAGGATGCCCCGAGCGCCACCCGGCGGCCGGTTCCTCTTTCTTGTAAGGCCAAAACCTATGCACAAATTCAATCTCAATATCTACGCCGCGTGCGGCGCCCTTCGCGCTGCCCGTGCGGCACATAGCAACGCTGCGGCTGATGATATCGAATCAACGATGGCGGTGGTCGATCGGGCGCTCGACTCGTTCTGTGCGTTAGAGATAACTCGTCCGGAGGATATGTACCCGCCGCTTCGCCTCCTGCTAGACGATCTCGGCCACGAACAGGATCTTCTCGCGGACCTGATCGCCGATGCCGAGGACGTGGTTGCCGCTGGGGGTGAATGGGTGGACCCCCAGAGCCCGGTATCATGGGATCGCGCACGGATGGTGAAGATGATCCGCCGTAATCTCGTTCGCCTGTCTATGGGGTGACGATACCCGTCACCGCCGACCTAAAGCCAGCCCTTTGCCCGTCTTTCCGGTTAAAGGCTCGCCTTCAGGTTCAATTTCACCGATTCCACACATGCGCGGCGCTGCTCTAGCGATGGCCCGCCCGAATACAGCCCGAATGTCATCCCGGCCCTTTTGTGGCCGACAACGGCCCGAATCGTGCTTTCGGGCTGCCCGGCTTGCTCGCACAAGGTCACGAAGGTTCTCCTAAACGAGTGGAAATTCACAAGGGAACGCCGCTGGCCTTCGTGTTTGTCATCGACACCTACCGCCGCCCTATGCCGGCCGAACGCCTTGCTGATCGCCATCGATCGCTGGCGTCCCTCTTTCGGCGATGCCCCGAGCTCATGCAACACGAAGGCATCCGATGCCCTGCCCTCGATCCGCCGTTCGATGATGGGCCACACTGCGGTATGAATAGGTACGACCCGGCGGGACGCCTGCGATTTCGGGTCCGCCTGTATCCGCATGGTTTTTTCCGCAGTGTCGATATCGGCGACCCGCAACAGGCAAAGTTCTTCGATCCGGGCGCCGCTGTAGAATGCCAGGCGCATAAGGTCGGCCAGCACAGGTTCGGCCGGCCCTTCCAGCAGCCGGGCGACTTCGGCCGCGGTAAATGGGCGTTCGGGTGCCTTGTCTCTTGCCGAGCGACCACCGCCTATGGAGTGCCCTAGCCATGGGTTTGGAATCCCGTCCGCGTGGCCTTTTCGAATCAGGAAACGCCAGAAAGAGGATAGGGACCAAAGGCGTTTGCTGACTGTTTTGGACCGATCAAGCCCGGCCTGGAGCAAATGGGAGACATATGCACCAGCGACTTTTTGGGTGAATTGCTCGACCGTGCCCTGTCGGTTGGTGGACTCTGCCCACGTCAGCAGCTCTTTCACCGCGCGCCGATGGTCGCCTTTGCTTCGGTGCTCAATATCGGACTCCGCAAGCCATTGATCGATGAAAGGTTCCAACGGCGTTGCGGTCCCGCGTGCGACGCCCGCGAAGACATCCGCAGCGCCTTGACCATGCTCGCTTGCGACACGATCGGCATCGTCGTCAATTCCCCATTGTACCAGTGACAACGCCTTGTCGGCGGGCGTGCCGGCCGGGTCCAAGGGCGCGTTGGCATCTATATGGATGTCCGCGATCTCGCCCCGCTCTACCCGGCCCAGCACCTCGCGCCGCTCAAGCGCCGCCCGCATAATCCCCTCAGGCGGGATCGCCTTGGCCGCATCTGCCATGATCCGGTCGTACCATGATTGCGCATTCGCGGTAGCGGCTTCAACCGCATGTTCAGCACGGACCCGGGCGAATTCGGCTTCGAATAATGCCAAAGCAGCGTGCCGCCGGGTGCGGGCGATCTCCACATCATCCGTCTCCAAACTGCGGACGAGTCGCTTCTTCTGCTTCCCTTCCGCGTCAATGAAGTACTTCCGAAGCGGCAAAGGGATATCTTTGACGCAATAAAAACGCCGCCGCCGACGTTCAAGCCACTTCGTATCCCCGGCTTGCCCGGCCTTCCGTAGAGTCGCCATCCCCCACACACCCCTGCCGATTTACCCCACACGTCCGGCCCCATACGTAAAGGATTTCCACCGAAAATCAAGGTATCTCCTCAGTTTTTGTTTCGAGATCGTATAGTCCCTGCCTCTCCGCCACTTCAGTCCCTGTGTGGGCACTGCGTTTGCACCGCCATTCGCCACGAGCGTCTGGAGCAGCCGGGACTTCGATCCCATGATGCGGACCTCGCCTTCGGCGACCTCGACGCGCTGGGCGAGCGCGCGCAAATGGTCACGGCGGTAGCCGCCCCCTTCAAGCCGGATGCGCTTGCGCGCGGCGGTGGCGAACTTGCTCAACATCTGCGGCGTGACCGCCTGGCTTTCTGAGTGCTGGAGCATGGCCTGAGCGCGCTCGGCCTCGGCCTTCGCTTGGTCGCGGATGGCCTTGAGGCCGTCGATCCGGTCCTTGAGCGCCGGATCGTCCAGATCGACGACACCTGCCTCGATGGCGTCGTAGAGGCGCTTGAGGCGGGCTTCGGATTCCGCCGCACGCCTGTTCAACTCGGCGATATGCTCGCGCTGGCGTTCGGATCGCTCCTGCCGACGGTCGAGCACCGTGGCGAGGATCGTTTCCGGCCGCTCGGATTGAAGCAGGCGTTCCTCCAGATGGCTGGCGACCAGATCGTCCAGCTTCTCCATCGGCACGGCCATGCCCTCGCAGGCGGTCGGCCCCTGCCGGGCTTTCATGGAGCAGGCGTAGTAACGATAGCGCCCACCCTTGCTGGTGCGGATGGTCATGGCGCCCCCACACTTGGCGCAATGGATCAGGCCGGTAAGGAGGGTTGGGCCGCTGATGACGGCGGATGGAGTCACCGTGGGATGCCGGGCTTTGAGCAGCGCCTGCACCGCGTCGAAGGTCTCACGGTCGATGATCGGCGGCACTGGCACCACTACCACCTCGCTCGTTCGCTTCAACTCCTTGCTCTTGGATCGCTTGTTGAACTCGTGCTCGCCCATGTAGGTGCGACGGGTCAGGATGCGGTGGACTCGGCCGATGCCCCAGCGACCGCCATCGCGGGTGAAGATGCGGTTGCGGTTCAAATAGCTGACGATGTTCTTGACACCCATCTGACCCCTGGGGCCGTCGCCGTGAAGCGCAAGGCGGTAGATCAAGCGCACCGTCTCGGCGTGGAGCGGGTCGATCTCCAGCTTCTTCTTGGTCTTCGCGCCGCGCTGCTCGGCCGCGACGACGCGATAGCCGATGGGCGACAGCGAGCCGTTCCAGAAGCCTTGCCGGGCGTTTTCCTTCAAGGCCCGCATGACGTGCTTGGCGTTTTCCTTGGACTGGTATTCATCGAACAGTGCCATGATCTGCCGCATCATCTGATGCACCGGGTCGTCACCGATCTCCTGCGTGATCGACAGCAACTTGACGCCGTTCTTCGCCAGCTTGCGGACGTAGAACTCCATGTCGAAGGCGTCGCGGAAGAAGCGGCTGAATGAGTGGACCACGACGACATCGAACGGCGTGGGCTTGGACGTCCCCGCCTCGATCATCCGCTGGAACTCGGGCCGACGGTCGTTGGTCGCCGACGCGCCCGGCTCAACATAGGTCTCGACGAGTTGATAGCCCCGAGCCTCGCAATAAGCCTCACCCTGGCGCTTCTGGTCGGGGATGGAGACATCATGCTCGGCCTGCCGCGCCGTCGAGACGCGCAGGTAGAGGGCGGCGCGCAGCGGCACGGTCATGGCATCTGTCTCCCGGTCAAATCATGGGGCCGGTCCGAACAGTTCATCGAACACGTCTGCGAACCATCGCTCGAATACTTCGACCTCGGCCTCTGTGACGGGCACATGGCCCGGCCAGTCGTCGGTGACAGTCCAAGTCGAGAGGTCATGCTTCGGCTGCCGGCCAGGGAACGGCCAGGGATAGCCGAGCAACGCTTCAAGCTGCTCGGAGACAGTGTGCTCTGGGTTACGCGACGACCGGGGCATCTCGGCAGTATCGCGCGAGCGCGAGCCGGGCTGAATAGCCCATGTTTGCGCCACGCCGCGCCTGAATTCACCTTGGCCGCGGCGGTTCTCATTATTCCCCGTTCCGGCCCGTTCTCGGCGACACCGCCAGACCGAGGAACACCATCACCGCCTGGTTGAGCCGAACCACGTCCTCATCGTCCAGCCGGCCGATCCGTTCGCCGACCTTGGACTTCGGGACGGTGGTGATCTTATCCACCATCAGCCGGGAAGGAGAACGCAAGCCGTTACGCTCATTCGGCTCGACTGTAAGCCGGAACAGGGGCGCCTCGGTCGGGTCGGTGGTGAAGGCGCAAATCGTGATGGAGTCCGTCGCGTCGAAGGCGTCGTCCTGGACAACGACGACAGGGCGCGGCTTGCCCGCGTAGTCCCTGCCGCCTGAGACGGTCCAGATGTCGCCCCGCCTCATTCATCGTCCCAGTCAGACACCGCGTCGATGAACGCCTGATCTTCGGCCGCATGGGCGCTCGTCGCCACCGCCGCTGACTGTCGGTGCGCCTCCGCCTGAAAGAACGAAGCCCGCACATCCGGCACCCAAATCTGGATCGGCCGCAGGCCTTGGGCGCGCAGCCGGTCGCGGTGTTCCTGGACCTTGACCTTGGTGGGCTTCGCGCCTCTCGCCTGTGCCATGACTCGACCTCCTGAGATAGGTTACATGTAACCTATGATGGGGTATTCTGCAAGGGGCGCGGATTCGATTTGGCGGCGCATCCGGGAGAACCGCAGCGGGGTGCACATTGCGGTCATCCCATTGAATTTCCGATAAGAACCCGTGTTTTCTGGCTATCGTATACATTGACGGGAAGCGGCGCACATTGCGGGATCGGTTTCCAAGCCATTGAAAACAAACAACCGCACCGAGCCGCAATGTGTGGCCTTTTATCTGGCCTTCCGGCCGGCCATATCGGTCGGTCAACCTAATTTCTCAAACTTCTAGTAGTTTCAGAAGTTTTGCGTTATGGTGCGAGCGCCTTCAACGGAGGAGCGCACAATATGGCCCGGCCGCTTGCACCGATTCCCCCCCAACCGGTTTCCCGTAGAGAATCCGTCGGGGACATTTCACAACGGCTAGCAGACGATCCCAACGTCGGCTCTTTCGACGTACGGGTGAACAAACGAGCTGGCTCCGTCCAAGTGAATGCCCGCCATATAGATGGCCGGACCGTTCACTACGAAGAACCCATGCCCGGTCTGACGCAAACAACCCGCTTCGATCCAAGCGTCGTCACCATTGATCAACGTGACGACGCGGTGATGCACCTTCTCGACGAAGGCTTGTCGCAGGCCGATGTGGGGCGGCGTCTTGGAATTTCCCAGTCGCGCGTCTCGCAAATCTCCCGTAACCGTCGCTAAAAGCTCCAAAGAGGTGCATCATGGGTAAACTCATCGACGCGGGTCGCGAAGTTCTTGGTACTTGCCGCGAAGCGAAGGAAAATTTCGACTTCGACCAGTTGGTCAAAAAATACGACCGTCACACCGCCGAAATATTGGTGTCCGATCAACTGCGCGAGGGCGGCTTTAGCATGAACGACTTCCGCACGTACAAGAAGGTCAAAACGTTCGTTCAGAACGGCGGCCTTAACGTTGCGAAGGCTCACAAAGAAGCACAGAAGGCCGCTTCGGATGCCTTGGTTTCGGATGGGTTCAAACCGAACGCACCGTAACGAAAAAAACGGCACAAGTTAGCCTCGATTGTCCAGGATGGGGCATGCCCCATCCTGGACGGCTGCGGGCAAGAGGTGGTCATTGGTCCGGTCGGCTAGAGTGGAGTTGCGACACCTCCTCTTGCCCGAAGGATCTTCCCAATGACCTGACCTGCCCCCGAGTTTTCATCCGGCCATGGATAGAGGCCTCCCCAACGTTACGGCCATGGGTGCAATGTCCTCAATGGGATCGTTCTGTGGCAATCACGACGATCTTATAGCGTCACAGCGAAAACGTAGTGATCATCGCTATCGGGCGTGGCCCGCCGTCCCGCCGATTGCCCTCTATAGCGCGATATTGCCGCCGATCATCGCCGATGGGCACAACATTACCAAGCAGCATACGCACCGTCGATCACCGCCGTTTCTACGCTCACAGCCCGACATATCAGCGTCTACAGCGATGATGATCTCGATGGGTTGTTCGTGATAGACCGTGTTGTCGGCGACGGGCCAAAGGGCGAATGCGATCGGCAGGGGTTCCGTCATTGAAGGCGGGAAGAATACTGGTACGAACCTTTTGCGTGTACGCACCCATAATGTTGGCGACCGTTATTTAAGAGCGCTTACGTCTGATCCGGGAGATGCATGAGCGACTGCTGCAAAGCGGGCGCGGCGGCACGAAAAATCCCGGCGAGTTTCGGCGGTCTTAGAACTGGATCGGTGGTTCACGTCCAGGCAACGCACTATTCGTGCCGCCACCGCCGACCGAGATGGATGCTTGTCTCGATGCGCTTGAGCGCTTCATGCACGAGGACCGCTCGCGTCTGCCCGCCTTGATCAAGGCCGGGCTGCTGCACGTCCAATTCGAGACCATCCACCCGTTCCTTGATGGCAATGGCAGGATAGGTCGCTTGTTGGTGACGCTGTACCTGTGCGTCAACGGTGTGCTGCGTAAGCCGCTGCCCTATCTAAGCCTCTATCTCAAAACGCATCGCGCCGACTATTATCGCCTGCTTCAGGAGGTGCGCGAACACGGGGCATGGGAAGCCTGGCTTGATTTTTTCCTTGCCGGTGTTGCGGATACGGCCAATCAGGCATTCGAGGCCGCCACCCGGATTGTCGATCTGTTCAAGGAAGACCGCGAGCGGATTACCACAGAGAGCGACCGGGCAGGCTCCGCGCTGCGTATCCACGATCTGTTTCAACAAAACCCGTTCCTGACGCCCAACCAACTCGTTCAGCGAACAGGTCTCTCAGCCCCTACGGTCAATGCAGCGCTCGCCGATCTGGAGCGGTTCGGCATCGTCGAGGAAATCACCGGGCGCAAGCGGGGGCGCGTGTTCGGTTACCGGCGATATCTCGCCATCTTGAGCGAGGGAACCGACCCGCTCCCCACGACGGGGTGAAAGAATAGCCTCTTTCTACGCTGGAAGCCTCCGCGCGCCAGAGCGTAAAAATACTTGCGGGAGCGTAGAATGGAGACTTGGCGACCGGGTGCGGGCGTATCATGCGAGGCCATACCACGCCCCCCGGCCGGCCCCGTGCAAGACCAGATGGCCTTGCTCGACCAATGCTCTCAGATGCTCCTTGATCGTGTTGCGGCTGGCGCCGCTGACCCGCACGGCCTCGGCCATCGTCACCCGGCCATGCTCGCGCGCCAACTCCAGGATCAGCACCGACAGTTCCGGCATGGCGGCGAGCATCATCCGCTCGCGCTCCATCTTCCTTTCGAGGCGCTGCTTCTGATGCCTTAGGGCTTTGAGGAAGAACTCCAGCCAGGGGTTCCAGTCCGGCGCCTCGGTGCGGATCGTCCTCTGCGTTCGCCGCAGGGACAGGTAGTAACCCTCCTTGCTCTGCTCGATCACGCTCTCCAACGAACTGTAGGGCACATAGGCATAGCCGGCCCTGAGCAGCATCAGCGTCGTAAGAATACGCGACAGCCGGCCGTTGCCGTCCTGGAAGGGGTGAATCTCCAGGAACACCACCACGAACACCGCGATGACCAGCAGCGGGTGAAGGCTCCTGTCCTTCTCCTTCCCGGCCGTCCAGTCCACCAGCTCGGCCATCCGGCGCGGCGTGTCGAAGGGCGTTGCGGTCTCGAACACCACGCCGAGGCTCTTGCCGTTCTCGTCGAAAGCTTCGACGTGGTTGGGCAGCGTCTTGTAGGAGCCGCGATGCCGTTCGTCCTTGGTCGAATGGGCCAGCAGGTCGCGATGCAGTTGGCGGATATGGTTCTCGGTCAGCGTGATGGCGTCATAGGCGCCGAAAACCGTCTCCATGACCGCCGCATAGCCGGCGACTTCCTGTTCGTCGCGCGTGGTGAACGAGCCGATGCGGATGTTGGCCAGCAGCGCTTCGACCTCCCGGTCACTGAGCCGAGCTCCCTCGATGCGGGTCGATGAGCCGATGCTCTCGATGGTGGCGACGCGGCGCAGGCCGGAAAGCCGCTCCGGCGCGATCCGGCCGATCGCCCGCCAAGCGCCCTTGAACTCGTCGATCTCGGCGATCAGCGACAGGATTTCGGGTGTGATGCGAAGGGTCGAGGCGTCGAGCGGCATATCGTTTATTCACCCATTAACACCCAATTCTTTTGCGATGGCCAAAGCTGTTTGTCCACCCATTTTCACCTGATTTCGGACGGGTGAAGCGTAGCGCAGACAGGCGCACAAGAGGCGAATCGCACATCGCGGCCATCTCGTTGATTATATCTATAAAATGCCCGCCTCTACGCCCTCGCGCACATTGCGAAATCGCCGCATAACTCATTGAAGAACAACGACCGTTTCGAGGCGCACATTGAGCCGCTTTATCTTGCCATCGGTCCCCCTACGCCGGGCTACTCCGAAATCGCCGCCGATTGCCGGTTGCCGAAAAGAGCTATTTCGCCCTAAATGGCGCAATGGATCGCCACAGGATTCGGCCATGAAAACCATGTCGGCGCGCGAAGCGAAGAACGGCTTTGGCCTGATGATCGACACCGCGCGTGCAGAGCCAGTGCTGATTGAGAAGCACGGGCGCGGCGTGGTG
>JAEHJW020004914.1_pt1 | contig 19352 bp, 23 predicted proteins | sample 9271431 | NCBI WGS metagenome assembly JAEHJW02 | reverse complement strand
TCACGATATCTCCTTTTTAGTTGTTTCCGTAATGGCTTTGTGGAGATCCATTCCTTCATACACTCGTTGAATAATCGTTTCTTCCAAAGAGGGGGTGAGGAAAAGATTGTAGATCGTATGTTTCGATGTTGACCCCAACCGTCCTCCTGATCGCCGTTCGGCTTGCGCTCGAATAATTGATGACACCGGGCTTTCATAAAAAATGGAATAGGTGGCGTTCTGAAAATTAAATCCTTCGGCAATACTGTGAGTATTTCCCACCATCACTTGTGTTTTCCCTGAGAGAAACTTTTCCTTTTCTTCTTCTTTATTCTTTGTTCCACTATAAATCCGGCTAAAACTGATTTTATTCTTTTTCAATGTTTCACAAATCCAGGCTCCACTTTCAATGAAATCATGAAAAATGATAACTTGTTTATTTTCGGGAATATCTTCAAAAAATTCAAGAATCCATTCCAGTTTCGGATTTTCCGACAATCGGACATACCCGTTGGTGTCTCCCTTATCATCTTTCATAGGAATGAGTCCGCTCATCAGTTGTCTCATTTTCATGAAGGAATTTTCCTGACCCGTTTTTGTGGAGACATTCTTCATCTCAGTTATAATTGTATCATACGGACGACTATATTCAAGGGGCAAAGGAAGAGCGACAGAAATTGTCTGGATTGGCGGTAGGTCCGCACATTCACTTGTTTCATAGGAAAGACAGAGAGTATTTAATCTTTTTTTAAACTCCGTCATCCTTTTGGAATTAAATTCCCATTTCTTATGGGAAAGAGTAAAGGGAGAATATTTTTCCTTAAAAAATTCTTTCTGGAAATACCAATAAGATCCAAATGTTTTCCCTCGATCCATGATAAAACTTTGAGCCCATACATCGGAAGGACTTTTATCGAAAAGGGTTCCGGTGAGTCCATAGCGATAGTAAATGTTTTCCGATAAGAGAGCGACAATTTGAGTGATAAGTGCATCTTTATTTTTAAGTTTATGAATTTCATCACAAATGATGCAGTCAAAATAATTTGAAAGATTTTTTATACGCTCTTCATCCGGGAAGAGGGTTCTCTTGTCAATCTTTCCATTCTTTTTCCTTCGGGGTTCTTCCAGTCTTTTTGAAAGGGAGTACATCAACGTATAATAATCGCTGATGATAATGCGAGACGGTTCTTTTCCACTGTTTATTAGAAAGTCTCGTCTTACCGAAGGGTCTCCGGTAGCCCCTTTAACGGGGAAAAGGGAGAACATCTGGGAAGACTTCAACCATTCCGAGATATGGGAAGGACGGGGAGAGAGAACAAGGGCTTTCCGTATTTTATTCTCTTTCACCAGGTGGTTGAGGATAAAATAGGAGAGAGCGGTTTTTCCCGTACCCATTTCCCATCGGAAAATTATGCGAGGATTCTTTGTCGCCACAAGAAATCCGATTTTCTGATGTTTCATCGGAGGATTCTTGGGGAAAAGAATCGGAGTCTTTTCCAACGCATACTCTAACCGTTCTTCTCCCCAGTTTTTATAGGCCGAAAGGTCCACTATTCCTCCGTTGTGGATTGGGCGAGATCCCAGTAATTATTCCCAAGCAATGCGCTGTCAAGACAGAAGGCCCCAATCTCATAGTTCTGGGCAATGACGAAATCCAATCCGCTAATACCGTCTCGGGCTTTTTCAATCCGAAGACGGGCGAGGTTGTTCTGATCCTCAAAGTCTGTCTGGCTATAAGTAATGACAACATCGGAAACCATGATTTTCGAGATATCCTCAGCGGCATTGTCCGCTCTCACGGACTTTGCCTTAAACGACTGTCGATTTCCCTGAGAAGCGGTAATCAAGGCAAACCCCATTTCTTCAGCCAATCCGTGAAGTTTTTTAAATAATGCTCCGGTATCAATGCGTAAATTGTCGGAATCGACATACATACATTCCGCATAGTCAATCACCACAACATCGGGAATGAAGCGTTGATTTCTCTCCATTCCTATTAAGTATGCCCTCAAATCGTTAAACGTCAAGTATCCCATCGGGAATTTCTGGACCCACAGATTTTTAGCATAGCGATTGAAGTGTCGGGAAAGTTTTTCTTTTAACTTTTCCTTTTCTATAGATTTCAATCCCTGAACATCCTGCTCTTCCACAGAAAGATCCGTCAGAATTAAATCCTCCCCTTTTGTGAGAATAGGAGATTTAATGTGAGAGACTTCATCTTTGGACATTCCAAGAATTGATTGCATGTAGCGTCTGAGTGTCAATTCCCGACTATTTTCAAGGGTGATGTGGAGGACGGATTTCCCTTGATAAAGGGCTTCTCTGGCGAAATGGACCATTCCCCAGGATTTCCCTTTTCCTGAAGCCGCCATTAAAAGAAAAAGTGTCCCGGCTTGTGGTCCAATTTTATATTTATCCAGAACGGGAATCCCTGTTTTTATGATGGGAGCGGTTTCTGAATACAGGGAATTAATGACGTTATCGTAATCGGAGAAATTAATTCCGGGATCGAAGAGGTCCACATTAATTTTCCGACCTTCTTCAAGGATGGTTTCGACTTCTATCAAGTCATTTGTTTGGAGAGCTTGGACAGCTTTTGTTAAGGTTGTCCGTAAGGATGATTTCTTGATGAGCGTTTTAATCTCATTAAGAATAAAGTCCAGATGAATCTTTGAAGACAGTTTTTTCAGGTTATTGAGGGTGGTGGAGAGGTCCGGATATTTCTCTATTTCTTCCACCAACAAGTCCGCAATATGAATCCCCGGAGCCTTCTTATATTGCTCCACATATTCTAATGCAGAGTCTGCAATTAATTTGTAGATATCGGTGGTGAAATGATTGGGTTTGAGGATGGTGGAGAGATAAAGAGCCGATTCATCGTTGAACAAAAGAATAGCGAGAGCGTTTTCTTCCACGTTTTTTGGAAACATACCCTCTCCTATTTAATTATTAGAATGTTTCTTATTGAAATAACGTCTTATTAAATAAGTTCTTGTCAATGAGATGAAGGTGAAATAAATTCCGATCATAATATTCTGATAGAAATTTACCTTGATGTTTAATGCGTGATAAATAATGATTTGGAAGATGAGGTTTAATATGAATCCTATCGCAATATGCGTACAGGATTCAATAAAAGATTGAAGACGTGTTTGCATGTATCTACTCCCAACTGGCGTGTGAGCCTTCCGAATCTTTAATCACCATGATTTCTCCGTCAAACTCTCCATAAGAATGAACGGAGTGGTCAATGAGGTACACTTGCTTTTCAGAGAAGAGACTGTATTCTTTCAGAACGTCTAATGACATTTTGATTCCATTCTCGGAGAGATAGCGGAAAGGTTCGTCAAAGACTTCGATGTTGAAGGACGTTTCCGTAATTCGCTGTAAAAGGCCCCCTAAAGCCATTTGAAAGACAATCTTGAGCCTTACACCCTCTCCCCCTGAATAACGGGATAAAGGGGCTATTTTCCCATCATGGGAGGCATCAATGGAGATTGTGGTATACCCTGCATTATTTGTTTGGGAAGAAATGGAAAATTTCCACGAAACCATTTCAAGTTTTTTAAGGAGAATGTTGGCTTCATTTTCCAGTTGTTCAAGGAAGTATTGAAACTGGCTGATTTTAATATCCCGGAATCCCTGAACCCAAAAACTATAATGATCCAATTCATGAAAGAGGGTGTCAACAGAGCATGTCACGGATGTTAATTGACTATTTAATTCTGATAATTTTCTTTCTGTTTCTTCTTTTTTCTTCAAAAAAGGGTTCGTAACTGTCTGATTCTTTTGGGATTCGTAAGAATCAATCAATGATTTAATTCTTTTTAATTCTTTCTCAATCCCCTCTTTCTTCGTAGTGAGAGCGATTCTTTCTTTCTCAACGGAATGGACGTGCATTCTATAGTTTTCGAGAGCTTGAGTCAAGGTTGCAATTTTTTCGGTAATAGCGGTTCGTCTCTTCTCTGTAAATTCAATATCCTCTGTCAGTGAAACTTCTTTCTTTTTAAAGTCATTTAAATGTTTTTGAGAATGTTCTTCCGAAATCGGTTGGAGACAGGTGGCACAAGAGGGTGTCTCTGTGAAGTAAGTGATCCATTTCATCACCGATTGCTTTTCGGCGGACAATTCCCCCAACGTCTGTGTCAACTTCTGCTGATTATTCCGGAGAGGGACAAGATTTTCCTCTTGAGGCTTTTCCTTGGGAAGTGTCAGAAGAATCTCTGCTAATTTCTTTTCCAGAGATTCTTTTTCTTTCGCTTTATCAGAATATTCCTGTTGAAGTTTTTTCTTTTCTTCATCAATCTTTTTAAGAGCGTTTTTTCTCTCTTTTTCCCATTCATGACATTCTTTTTCCCAATTCAAGGATTGAATCTGTTGAATCTGGCCTTCGATATTCTTCTGTGTCATTTGAAGATTTGTCAGTTCTGATTGCTTTACTTTAAGAATATCCTTGGCTTTCTGCTGGTAAAGATCCCACCGATTGAGACTCAGTACATCGGTGAGAAATTCCGATTGTTCCGCTCCCTTTTTCTCCAAGAAGAAATCAAGATCCTGACCGTGGATCGTGGTGATGATAAACTGTTCATAGGAAAGTCCCAACATCTTGTTTAAATAAGTCTGGTCCATGGGAGCCCCTTGCCACAACAGGGCATTGGGGGATTGCTCTCGAATTAATGTCCCAAGATTTGTTTGGACGGTCACGGATGTTGATTTCTTGTCAAAAGACCAGGAAACGATATCCGAGGCTTTAAATCCTTTGGGAGTTTTCCCATAAAATGCCCAACAGAGGGCATCGAATAATGAGCTTTTTCCTACTCCTTCCGATCCCATTTCCGGCTCTTTGAGATTCTTTCCCTTCACAAAATAAAATCCCGGATTTTCCGGGAAATTTAATTCTAGGTGGGAATAGGATTGGAAGTTATTGAGTGTGATGGATTTAATTTTAATTGTCTGCATGGATTTTCACTCCAATCTCAACTCTTTCGGTGGGAAGATTCTTGATTTTCCCATATTCATGGATAAGCTCACTGTCATTTCGTGGAGTCGCCATAAGAGAGGGAAGTTGTTCGGCCCCTTCTTTCACAATATGGACCTGCTGAATGGAGGGATAATCTTTCTTACTGGTAGAAATATATTGGAAAAGTTTGGTGGCTTCTTTACTATCAGGAATCTGGACACGCACCATATCACTTGGATGTTGGGCAATCTTCTCAATAAATTCTTCGGGAGAATTGACTGTCAATGTGATCTTCTTTCCAATATTGACGGGGATAGATTCATACTTTCTGGATGCGATATCCAGAAGAATCGCCCGAGGATTAAACTCGTCTCCAAATCGTGTGTGGTATTGACTTCCTACATAAACCACATCCCCGACTTGTTGAGGCTCATGGATATCGCCTGAGAAACACAATGTTCCAAATTTGGAATCCGTCAAATGCTCTCCATCCGCAACTTGCCCTGTCTTATACACCACACCCCGGAATGTTTCATGGAAGAAAGAGATTCCGTGAGGGTTAGGGATAAATTGGGAAGAGTATCCATGGGCGTAGAAATGAAGCGGAACGCTGTCTTCAATCGTTATACGGGCGATATCCTTAATGAACGAGATATTCTCGAAATGGTTGAGAAATCGGAAGTAGGGCCACTCGGGATCAAGTCCGTCATGATTTCCCCGAAGGATGTAAATCCTGTGGTATTGGGAAAGTTCTATCAGATGATCGACAATTCGATTGACAAGCTTTCCTGAATGTCGATCTTTCTGATCTGTGATATCCCCCAGAATAAAAATATTTTCAATACTACTCGATGTTTTTCCGGATATTTTTAAACTATTGATGAAATCAAAGATTCCCCACCGATATTCCGTTTCAAGAGAATCATTAAGATGAAGGTCGGAGAGTAGCAGTGTGTTAAACCCCATACGAACCCCCCTTTTCAATCAAAGTTTTGAGTTTCTTATACGGGAAATTGAGGAAGTCATCCAACCAAATGAAGTAATAATCTTCTGTCATAAGAAAGGGTTGAATAGGAAGACTTTTTCCCAATTCCTTTGTACACATGATAAACTCGGGAATGAAATTCTGCTTCCCAATCAATAGCGGAATCCGTTTATACGTCTCACTTTCCTTGTGGAGTTTTTCCCAGAATCCTTTGAGAATCCCCCCATTCTTAAAGAGGAAAGCCACCAATTCAAGGTTCTTGTAACTCTTGCATTCGATAATAAAATGCTTCTGGAACCATACGCCGTCAGGATGGATGGTTCCGATATCTCCCACCTGGGAATCCTGTTTAATTCCCGATTTCAGAGATTGGGTGGCCCGTCCACCACTTGATGCCGTTCTCCAAAAAATTACATCATCTGGTTTTCCCGTGACCCAAAGAGAGAGGCGTTTGCTGATTTTTCGTTCAAACGCCCCTCCTTTCACATATCCTTTGACAGCCATTATTTCTCCGTTTTAGGAATATTTTGAACGTCCAATCGCAAATCCCTGCTCAATCCGATTCCATTCCCGTCTCACGAGTTCATCGACTTTCTTCTCAAGATCAGGATTACCGGAACGTCTCCATTCAGTCAGATGACGGCCATACCCTGTTTTGGAAATCCCTAATTCATCAAAGACGGTATCGGCTCCGTTTTCTTCAAGCCACATGAGCCCCGCTTCCAGATTGTCGATTCCGTATCCGAAATAAATAGGAACCAGACAATCCCTGAACGGTGTTCCGGCCCGGTTCTTCTCCACTTTAATTTCAGAGACGATCCCGATAGTGCGTGTAATCTTGTCGATAACCTTCTTGATCTTCTCTTTCTCATTGATGACAACGATCTGGGAGCCGTAAAATTGTAGTGCATATCCCCCTGCCCTGTCATACTTTCGCCCATACGTCACACCGATCTTCGCCCGAATCTGCGATACGGACATGAACGTAACACCCGCTTTCGCCATCTTACTGTTTAATCTACGGAACGTCTCAGAGAGTTTTTTGGCTTTGGCCGCTCCATAGGAACTATCATCTATTTTCCGATCCAATTCTGCTTTATCTGAGAGGGCATCCCATGAATCGACAATGTACAATCCACCGGGATTCTTTTCACTAAATGCTAGCGCATCATCATGAAGATCCTCAATTGTATAAATATCCGTTTCAAGAGAGAATTTATCTTTAAGAACCCCTAATTTATACGCATATTCTTCATCAAACGCCGCTTCTGTCTCCACATACCGTACATGATGGTCCGAATATTTCTTTAGAAAATTGATGGTGGCTTCAATCAGAAGGAGTGTCTTTCCACTCCCGCTCTGTCCATAAATATTGATGAAACGATCCTTGACCCATCCTCCCCCTAAAGCGCAATCAAGGACTGTACAACCACTTGAGAAATATTCCAGAGATGTGTCATCGAAATAAATGTTGTCCTCTTTTACCGTTTCCTCTGTAGCAGGAATTTCTTCCCCTCTACGCCGTCTCGCCATTTTCTGCTCCTTTTAGGAAAATAACTTTTCGGTTCTTTGTTCCGTCAAACATGGCTAAATTCCACAGTAATTCATTGGTGTCTTCTTCATATCCAACAAGAAGCTGAAATTCATTTCGATTGAGAAGAAGAATCTCATCTTTATTCGCATAAGGAGAAAAGTCCACTCGAATCACCCGATTGATGATTTGACGGACAATTTCATTCTCCTGGTCCTGTGCATCCCATTGACTCATTTCCTGAGCAAACTGAATGTAGGAATAGCGATCCATGATAATAAGATTCGTTACATAGCGATATTCGCTGTTGGAGATCATAGTGACGAGTTGATGAAAAGGTCGATCCTTTCTTTTTTCAATATAAACAGGAGCGGGACTTTTATCATTCAACCACTGGTGAATTGTCTTTATCTGAAATTGAGGGCGTGTCTCCAAGCCCCACAATGCTCGTTCTTCCTCTCCTTTGTGGACAGGTCGCAAACATTCATACAGAGGATTTGTTTTTTCAATCTTTAGGAGAGGGAAGAATCGACAAATACCTTTTTCGAGAAAAACAGTCACGATTCCTCCTATAGAAAAAGCCCTCCCGCCTTTAAGACAGGAGGGCTTCTGAGTCAGGGTTTCTAAACGACAGACAAATCCGCATCTTTAGGAAGATGCTCATCAAGATAGGCGGGAATTTCCTCATCCCCCAATTCCTCGGGGATTTCAATCGTGTACGCATCCGCTAGCCGAAAAAGCTTGCGGGGAGGAAGGTCCGTAAGAGTAGCGAGCCGATTTCCCGAAGATCGGGTTTTTCGGGCAGTCGGAGCGGGAGCTTCCACAGGCGGTTCCTCCGCTTCCTCCATCATCTGATGCTTAGCGGAAGGAAGAGGCGGTTCGTCTGAAACCTCTGACGGAGCCACACCTTCCATCTCCACCCGAATAGTTTCTTCATCATAGTGGACAAGGACGGAGGGAAGGGGGTTTCTGACGACAAACTCCACCCATTTCGCATTCACCGGAGTCGGTGAACGGTCAATCTGGACCGTATATTCGGTATTCAGTCCGGTCCCTGTCTTCGTCAGGAAAATATCGTACCCCTCTTCGGGATCGTCAACGGGATAAAGCTCTCCCGTTCTCTTGTTCTTGGACATTTCCAAAATCTTGGAATCAACTTTGGAGAGAGGCATTCCCCAAAGCTGAGGGCCTTTCCCTTCATCGTTGCGGTCAATCAGCCACACCAGTGTCCGCAATGTAGCTCGGAGACTCTTCGATTCCTTCTCCATCCCCATGCGTTCCAACTTGTCCTTCTTCTCGCAAATGGGGCAAGGAGCCCTCTTGAATTTAAAGGGACAGATGAACGCACTGTGTTCAGGACCGATGGAAAAGTGAAAACCGAGAGTCAATCCATAATGGTCAGGATTATCCCAAGTGGGCGGGAGGATGCGAATCACGTTATCCCCCTCCTTCGGCTTCCACACCATAAACTCCTGCTTAAATGGCTGGTATCCCTTTCCAGTTTTCAGTTCCCGAAGTTTAGCGTCAACCTGTGCGGCAGAGCGTTTCTTGTACACAAAACCCATGATTAAACCCCCTCTTTTTGAGTGACAGGACGGCGTGTGCGGGACATGGACGCTCGATTTTCAAGATAGTTGGCAGGGGTCCAGTTGTCCGGTGCAGTCACCACATTTGTCGAAAGTTGAGCAAGATCCCGGAGCATGTAGCCCCGGCTTTGAAAAGCCCCGTAGAGGGCATTCCAAATATTGTAGTCCTCACAGATTTGAAGGTAATCCTCCATAAGCGCATGACGGCGAGGGTCTGCGAGGACCATTTCCTTGATGGCGGCTTCTGTCAGCTTCTTTTCACCACCAACATTCCGAATTTCCTGAGCAATGGTGGCTTCGGTCGTTTCAAGCTTCAATTCCAGAGTGTCTTTCTCGGAACGAAGTTTCATGACTTTTTCCCCAATCTCTTGGAGAACCACCGGATGTTCTGCAATTTCATTATTGAGATTGAGCGGATCAATCTTCAAAAGTCGCTTTGCGGCCTGATAACTGAGTTCGTTGAGTGTCATTTCTGCATCCTCCTTTTTGTCTTCCATTTCTCTCCCCTTTCTTTTAATGTACCACACCCTGTTTAAATGTCAAGAGTTGTTTTTTATTATGAGTATTTGTCCAACAGAGACAATGAGTTGAGGCCATTCGTAGATAGGATTAATTAACCGATCTACGATTTCAGTCAGTTTAAATACTTCCTGATTTGATTTAGCGTTCAAAAGCATCTTTAGAAAATAAGAGCGCATCATGGCTTGCAATTGAGTGGGATTAATTCCTTTCTCTTGAAGAGTTTTCAGTTTTCCCATGATCTGAACGGGAGTTCCATTGGATGCCAACAAACGTACCGTCTGGAAAGAATCTTCATCAACAGCCTCATTCTCTAAAAGAATGGCGATATCATCCAGACTTGTCGCTGTGCGACAGGAGGAAAGATACACCAGGGATTGACGAACGCTCCCTTTGGATGCAAGTGCAATCTGTTTGGTGGCTCCCGAAGGAAGTCTATACCCTTCCTTTTTGGCAATTTCTTCCAGATAAGGGTGAAGAAGTGACACAGGAACATCCAAGAGATTGAGTTGGGTACATCGTGTTACAATTGTAGAAGGAATCTTCCCCTTCTCTGTTGTACACAGGGCAAACGCCGTTCGTGGAGGCGGCTCTTCTAATGTCTTTAGCAGAACATTGAAGAAGAGTTTGGTAGCGACATGCGCCTCATCCAGAATAATGAATTTCCCCTTCTGACTAAACAACGAGTTTTGATCCAATCGTTCGACCAATTCTCGGGCACTTTCCGCCGAATTTTGAGACGCTACATCGACCTCCACTACATCGTAATCAAAATGAGAGGCCACGATACGAGCGAGTGTTGTTTTTCCCGTCCCACTATTTCCTGTCAAGAGAAATGTGTGGGGAACAGTCTCGCTCGCCAGCATCGTTTTCAGCGATTTAATGACAGTCTCTTGTCCGATAACTTCCTCAAAAGTCTTGGGGCGATATTTGAGATGAAGGGGTTCTGACATGATTAAACTCCCGGTTTAAAGTGGGGATATACATCTGATGTTTTGATCGTTTCTTTTCCACCGAGCATGAATTTCTTCATTTCGTACCAGTTTTTTCCCACAGAAACTTCCACACCAAAATCGACAATCATCCAAGGGGCTGGCCTCACCATTTCCTGCGCCGCCAAGCGGATATTCTCTTCAAGTGTTTCCTCTCCCATGATAAAAGTATTATCGTCATGGATGTTAATTCGGGGAAGAAGATTTAAGTTCCCTGTTTTGAGGGCTGTATGACAGAGCCTTGCTCCCGATTCTGTTGTCATATCGGACCCACAACTTTGAATGGGAAGATTAATCACCTGGTTCCATGAGAGAACGCCTCCGATCCTGCGCCCGTTGAGATTCTCGATATACCCATATTTGGTGTAATCTTCCCATGTTTTTTGATGATACTCTTTCACCAGAGGGTATTTTTTGAACAGAAGGTCTTGCGCTTCCTCAGCCAAGCCTAATTCCACCCCCATCATCTTTGCACATTTCTTGGCCGACCCTCCATAGAAAGAGAGAAAGACGAATCCTGATTTCATTTCTCCCCGTACTTTTGAGAGAAGTTTAGGATCGTCAGCATCCATTGAGAATTTGTGGGCATAGCGTTGTTTGGCCGTGGGATCTCGCTTTAGAAGCCATTCTGCCCACTCTTTGTGGATATCCCGATCATGAATCAGATATTCAATTAGATTGGGATCTTTACAAACACAGGCTAATACCCTCACTTCCAACTGGGCATAGTCCATCGCCACAAAAACATTTCCCTCTCCCGGAATGAAAAGTTTCCGGACATACGCCGCTTTCCGTTTTGGAATCTGTTGGATATTGGGATCTTTACAATTCAATCGCCCTGATTTCACACTACTCGATGAATAAGAAGGATGGAATTTTCCATCCGCATGAAGAACCTTTCCCAATCCGTCCATATACGTTGATTTGAGTTTGGAAACGGATTTAAATTCCAGGACCGTTTCGATAATTGGATGCTCTGACACCATCTCCTGAAGAGATTCCTCTTTCGTGTTTTCAATATCTAGGTCCAGATAGCGAAACCATGGAAGGAGTGAGGTTGGTGAAGCGGGATTCACATCGCTACGATACCCGGAATCTTTCACCGCTTTCTGAATCTCTGTTATCAGAGACTGCTGTGAAACGGTCAATTTTTTACGAATCTCTTCCCACGGACCCTGATCGACACTTAATCCCTGAAAATACATTTCAACCAGAGAGGGGATAATCGTCAAATGATGCTGATACTCTTGCTTGGCCCATCGAGGAAGTTTTAACGCCTGATCGAGTCTATTTGTCCAAAGACTATCCATCCCATTATAGAATAAAAGTTTTGAAAGCGGATACTGATACCATTTCACCGGATCAACGTCACAGATATTCTTAAGATTGGTGCCGAAATACGCATGAGTCAAATCCCCTAAACTCAACCGTCCGGGAGGAATCATCATAGAAAAGGCTTTGGCTTTGGTGTCTCCCCACGGTCGTTCATAGAGGTCAAGAACCGCTTTGTGTGACGTAAACAGATGACGAGTCCACGTCAACTCAAAGAGAAGATTGTGGGCTACGGAAAGCTGATCTTTTGTCTGTCTTAGATATTCCTTCCATAACTCCAAGATTCCTTCCGGGGCTCCCGGATGTTCCACAGGAAATACTACAGTATCATCCCCATAGCTCAAGGAAAGAGAAAGAATCTTCTCATCTGGTGTTTTGGTGGGATAGAGTCCTGTCGTTTCATAATCAAAATATTTTGCCGGATAATGAAGGAATCGTTGAAAAGCGTCTTCAATCTCTGGCTTCGTTGTCAAAACTTTCACACTGGAAATATGATCTGTAATATTCGGTGAAAGGTAGTGAGCAGAAAATTCTTCCTGTTTTGGAGCCATTTTTCTGAAATATTTCAGATCAATATCCCGAAGTTTTTTGATGATATTCCGTTTACGATCTTCATAATTCTCCGGGTTCAACAAGGGATAAACAAAGATAATCCGTTCCCCTTGTTTCATGGGGATAAACGCCTGTCTCCATAATCCGATATTGGAAAGTCCGGTGACAGACTTGAACGCCTGTTCTCCGTAGCAGATAATCCATTTGAGATTGGGTCTTTGAAGATCCATTTCCCAAAAGGGACGACACGCTTCAAGAATTTTCGGAACCGTTTTCTTGTCCTGATCCTTGGGAATGGCACACCGAACAACGCTTGATAAATAAGTAGGAAACTCTTTTTTCAATTCAAGAAGGGGAAGGTCATCCACCCCGCAAAGGAATCGTTGCGACAGAATTTCCTTCCGGGATGTTTCCGACTTCAGAATAAGAAGTGTCGCATTCTTATGTCCGTAGGATTGAAAAATGGAGGGTGGAGCTTTGAGAAAACAAGCTCCACACCCTGAAGAAGATTTTACCTCTTCTTCAAAGAAAAGTCCCATAGATTTCCCCTCGGAAAATTAAGGGTTATTTGGCAGAGAAGATATAGCGAACCTTTTGGTCGTCAGAACACATTTCTGACTGGTCGGTGATGGGAAGGGCAATCTGGTGACAGAGGGAATTGAATTTAGAGATTTCTCCGAGATTTGTCAGGGTGACATTATCAATAGAATAAGGAGCATCAAATTCCTTGGAATAGACAAACTTATTCTCTTCTTTAAGAGAGAGGGTGTTCTTATTGAGAGAGGCTTTCTTTCCGAGAGACTGGACTTCTTTGAACGCATTCTTCCAATCGTCATGAATGGGTGTCATAGTTTTTTCTTTACGAACGGCTCCCAGAACCTCTTTGATGGGAAGAGGCTTCAGAATAAAGGGAGCCTGAATCATGAGAATCGCCCCATTTTCCCACTCAAACTGCACCAGGTTATTCTTGTAAATCGTAAGATTGACGGGGGCTCCAAACATCTCTCCCCACTGCTGAAGGACTTTGAGAGCAACTTTGGGAATTACCAGTCTTGATTTCACAGGTTCCGAGAAGTCCACTTCTCCATAAGAAACCATTGAAGAAAGACAGGTTCCGTAAAGAGTTTTTCCTTCAATCACCAAACCCATGGCTTCGGGGATATTAGTGGAAACCGTTCCGAAATTCTTAAGATTGGTGATAACAGAGATCCCGGCAATAAAATCTTCCCAATCAAGTTTAAGAGTCTGTGAAACGTCCATCCATTCAGGGAAATCCGGAGAATCTGACTCCACTTTAAAAGGGATGGAAATCTTGGCCCCCGTCTCTGTCTTCAAAATCAAATTCTTGCGACTTTTATCCATGGAGAATGTAATTCCTCGACTGTTCAGATGGAGAAATTCCGTCAACGTCTCCACACTGACTTCTCCCTCCAACATACTATCTCCAAGAACGAAAGGGATCTCTCCCTTTACAATCTCATTGAGAACAAAAGCTTTCTCATTCTTGAACACCAACATCCCCTCAAACTGGGAAAACGCCAACAAATCAATCATTTAAATTTCCTCCTCTACGAGTTTGTTGTACCGCTCCATGAAATCTTCTTCAAAAATAGGTGTGTACTGAGTGATAGTATCACACTCTCTTCCGAAAAGTTCATCGGGGAGTTCCGTGGAAAGATCAATTTTACTCTTCATGAAAGTTGTGCAACCATCGCTATCGTCAGTAATCATAAACCGGGTTCCGTCTTTGAGGACCATTGCATACGTTTCCTCTTTATACCCCTCGAAATCATAAACGGATTTATAGTAGAGAGGAAATTCAATATCCACTTCTTTTACAATACGCTGATACGAAACCAGTGAGATTTTCATACTTCCTCCCCATCAATCTCTTTAATAAATTCGTCCGCCATTATGCACGAAAGTCTGGCAATTCCCCTAATCAATTCTTTTTCACTCAATTTTTCATTTGGAGCAAGATTGGGACCAGCGAGAAATCCCTGCAAACACGCAAGTGCGATGCGCTCTCTACGCTCTTTCGCCACGTCTTCTTGGATCATGATACCCCCCCTTTTTTTCAATAAATACATAAACTCTTAAAAACCTATAGAATATCCCCAAACAATCTTAGTGCCTTTAGTGTGTCCTTTGCCTGTTTCATTATCAAACAAATGTGGGCCATCTTCGTCTATATGTACAAGGATAAATATTCCATGCTCATCTATGTAAAGTTTATCAACAACCCCGGTATAAGAAACCCCTCCTTTTAACATAATCACCTTATCTTCTATAAAAAGGGGGTTTCCATGGAGAGTGAAAGGCCAGTATGAAAGAAAATATCCGGTCTCTAAAGATGTATCTTCTAGTTCTTTAACACAGACTGAACAAAAAGGGCATCCTCGAAAAATAACAGTTGCCTTCAGCCCACACTCACTACACTTAACCATTTTAGAACTCCCTCTCAATAGACTCTCCTCCACCCCCTTACTCAATTTGTGGTTGTCTGGATTTGGTGATAAAAATCATTAGAGCGGAACTCCTGTACCGCCCTCACAAGAATGGAGCGATACAGCATGGCCGTTGCAGGTTTAAGGTCAGAAAACTTCTCCATGAAATCCTTTTTTGTAATATCAGGATTCTTCCATACCGTTTCCAGAATCTTTTCAAACTCGATATGCGTATGTCCCTTTCGGGCCTTCTTACGGGAACGCTTGGGGAAAGGAGTCGATTTCGTCTCCGGAGAAACAGGCTTTTTCTCCCCCGGAGTATACACTTCTTCCACCAAGATAAATCCCTCGGGCATAGGGAGTTTCGCCAACGATTCCTTTCCCGCATATTTTTCAAGAATGGTGATACATCCATTGATGTAGGACTGAGCGGCTAAGCTGAGAGTCGCCCACTCCTCATCAGAAAAAACTTCCGTATTGGAGATGTGATCCACCACAGAAATCAGGAAGTCGTTTACAGCTTCCATTCGTGTCGGAGCTTTCTTTTTTGTTGCATTCAATAGTTCTTCATAGACTGTCATTTCAATTCCCTCCTTTTACAATACCTCGAACCAATTCCTTCGCATGAGTTTTTCTGCCGGAACCTCTCCGGCATCTTTATAGTCTCCTTTGATTTCCGCCAGTTTCACAGGAATTCCCAGGGAATCCTGCAACTTCATTTGAAGGAGCAAGCGTGAATCGGGCTGATCCCGATCCATCAAGAGAATGATTTCTTCCAGATACTCTCGTTGAATCATTCTTTGGAGAACATCTATTTGCTCCTGTGTCGCTCGATTGGTGCTGAGACACCCAAACCATCGTCTGTCATAATAACTGGCTTTGATTTTATCAAACGGACCTTCCATCAGGACCAATGATTTAATCTTACACCCGATAGAATTAATTGTCAAATAAACTGTCTGATTCGGCGGTAAACACTCATCATTAGAGGGAGAAAGATACCGGACTCCTACTAATGAATAAATAGCTCGTGCTGTAAAAGTCTCAACTTCGCTTCCATCATACGAGAGATAAGGAATGATGAGACGATCTTTATATTTCCCTTCCCCACACACTCTTAACTGATTCTCTGTGATGAAATCCTCCACATCTTTCTCAAGAATCCCTCGTGATACCAGGTAATGTTTGAATCTGATATCGAGAGAAGGGATATAGAGTCGTCCGGGAAGCTGACATTTCTTCTTTCTTTTTATAGGCGGTTGAGGCGTTCCATTGAGAAGCAACAAAAGATCCTCCTCATTCTTTTGAAGATCCGTCCCTAAAAACAATCGGGCTTCGTGAGGCCCCACCAATACACTTAAAAGTCGATACGGATTCTTTCCTGCATGTTGCTCATTCCGGAAACAAAAAAACCACCCTTTTTCCGGCTCGATGTTGAGATGCTCGCTCGGATCATCCCCACAAAAAGGGCATTTAAGTCCGATATTTCCTTTCCCAACATTCTTTCCTTGCGTGACATACTCAATACCGTGTCGATCAAAGAAATCTTTCCATTGGGAAATGTCCACTCATTACCCCCATTGTTCTGCCATCGCCTTTGCAATTCCCTGAAAAGTCCGGGATCTCTCTTTCCATCTATCAGGACTAGGAGGCATTCTATGAACCCTTGCTACTCGTCCCTCAACAATTTTTGTGGGTTGTAGTTTTGGAAGGTTCCTAAGCCATAAACACGTTGCCTTTGTTTCTCCATGACCAAATTCCCACGGCTGAATAATCTGGTCCGGTTTTCTATATCTCGTACTCATAATTCCAATAGGATTTTCAATCGCTATTTTTGGAATAATCTTACAGGAAGCAAGTTGCATGAAAAAATCAATCGCTTCTTTCTGCTCTCTCTCTTTATCCTTGAACCATCGTGCCCCGGATACCGCCAAGTGCGTACAGGGAGGAAAAGCAATCAGTATATCCCACCCCTCCGCCAAATGATCCAGTACATTTCCTGTAATATGAGGACCAGGTTTTTCAGAAGGGAGAAGATCACAAGATACAGCTTCATGGCCTCTCTTTATAAAAGCATCCCGAACTATTCCGGAGAACTCACATGCTACAAGTATTTTCATCTCTACCCTTCAATCTATAAAAGAAGAAATGATAAGACCCTTGTCGAGTGAGGGTTTCGCTGTCCCGAGTAATACTACTTGAACATTCTTCTTACGAATGGCCCATGTCGCCGTATCTTCATCCACAGGCTTTCCATCATCGTCACACAATGTCCCATTGATATATTTACACCACACATCCGGAACAATATTTCTCGCTTCTTTTACAGATTCAGCACACACGACACACGAATCAAACACACCCGGTCCCGGTGATTCATTTTGTATTAGCAAATAAAGATTCATGACTCCCCCTTTCTTTTTTCTATCCCTCACCCTTTTACACAAAGAACCGCTTTCAGTGTATGTACAACATCAACAAGACTCTTGGATTCCTCGATAACAACATCAATGTCCTTATAGGCTCCGGGAATCTCATCAATAATACCTGTATCCTTTCGACATTCCACTCCATTCGTTTGAGCAAGAAGATCCGTTTCTGTAAACCGCCTTCGGGCCTCCCCTCGGGACATTCTTCTCCCGGCTCCATGGGAACAGGAGCAATAAGAGTCAGGATTGCCCTTCCCCCGTACGATATACGACTTTGAACCCATCGAGCCGGGAATGATGCCCATCTCCCCTTCCTTGGCCGAAATCGCCCCTTTCCGGGTGATCCAGATATCCCCTTCCTTAACAATATAATTATGATGGACATTGATGATGCCCGAATTGCTCTCGACATTTCTTCCGAAATAGCGGCTCAGGATATTCAGGATCGTCACAAGCATTCTCCTTCGGTTCTCAGAGGCATACTTGCCTGTCCACTCCAAAGCAAAAGCGTATTCCTGAAATTCAGGGGTTGAATCATCCAGCCATGCCAGATCCCAATCAGGAAGGGAATCATGGCGTTGAGAGGCTTGTTCCTTCGCCTTGTTAATGTAATATTCAGCCACCGTCTTCCCCACGTTTCGAGATCCGGAATGGAGCATCAGCCAGACACGGTTATTCTCATCAAGAGATAGCTCAATAAAATGATTGCCACCGCCCAAGGAACCTAACTGATTCCAAACCTTTTCCCATTCGATTCGAGACACGGCCTCCAAGTGCTTGGCGTTTTCTTCAAGCCACTTTGTATGACCTAACCAGTGACTTCCTTTAATTACATTCTTGGAAAATCCGACAGGGATATCTTCTTCAATCTTCAAACGAATCTCATGAAGACTATCAGGGAGATCGGACGCTGTTAGATTTAGGGGTTGGGCAATCATCCCACAAGCTAAATCAACACCAACTGAGGCCGGAACTATAGCTCCCCTCGTAGGAATGATAGATCCTACAGTAGCCCCTTTTCCAAAATGACAGTCTGGCATAATGGCAAGAGGCCCCGCAAGAATAGGAAGTTTAGATAGATTATAAATCTGATTCCGGGCCTGTGGCTCAATAAAATTCTCATTCGTAAAGAAATTAATTGACATTATCCCCTCCTCTGATATTTTGGAATTTCCACCATAAAGTAGGATTCCACAGTCGGTGTGACGATGATCTCCATTCCCATAAAATGAGTAAGTCTTGAAGATTCCGCTTCATACGACATATAGTACTGAATCTGATCCTCTCCCATTAACTGTGAAAAAAATTTAGGGCTGATGAATAGATGAGTGGGATGTGAAAATTGTCGAAGTTTATTATATTCCTCCCCAATCATGGCCCACAGAGATTCAGCGGAAAGTCTATTTATAACAAATTCGGTCGGGTAATAGTCTGTAAAAGTTGCACAACCAAGCCAACGTAAAATCTTGAAACACAATTTTTGAAGAAGGGGGAATTTTCCTATTTTCTCATCAAAATAAAATTTCTCAGCAAATTCAGATTGATGGAAGCTATTCTTCAGAAATCTTCGGACATAGGAGACATTCTGATCTTCCTCAATAATATTCTCACCCTTTTCATTTTTATAAATCAGCATCTAAACACCCCCTTTAGTGATGATTCCGAGCATCAGTTTGATATCCTCAGTAGAAATGTTATCAGGAATACCGTAAGTTTTCAAAAAATAATTACGCAAGTCATTCCATGAAGTTTCTCTTTCTTGTTCAGCTAACCAATCTTCTTTTGATAAATAAGCTCTTCCATTGTAAGAGTTTTCTAAACATCCATTTTCTTTATTGATGCGATAAAATATATCAGAAACTTCGATCCATTTCCGCCCAACTTTTTCAACAATCACCGAATATGTTTTATCCCTAGACCCTTCCCGATGCTTTTCTCTCGGGAATACAACGAAAAGACTATCCCCAACTTTCACATCTAGCATTTAAATTCCCTCCTTCAAAATTCTTCGTGTCCGTTTAATTTTCGGATACAACAAAT
>JAEHJW020000257.1_pt1 | contig 19361 bp, 24 predicted proteins | sample 9271431 | NCBI WGS metagenome assembly JAEHJW02 | reverse complement strand
ACCGGGGCGTCGGCAATTACCACGGATACTGATTCTCGCGGTTTCTTTTTCATCACTACAACTGGAAAAGATTACGATATTGCGGGTGGAATACCGGGTGTACCTACAGCTTCTCAAGTTGTAGCCCAGTACACGTTAGCTAGAGCTATTACGTTTCCGGCTAATTTCTCAGGTTCATATTGGGTAGCTGGTACGGCCGCAACTGCTTCCACCACGTTCACTGTAGCAGTAAACGGTACTTCTATTGGAACTATTGTGTTTGCTGCCTCTGGAACAGTTGCCACGTTTACAACAACAGGTGGAGCCATTCAAAATGTAGCTGCTGGAGCCGTCCTAACAATCACCGCTCCTGCTACACCTGATACAACCCTGGCGAATGCGAGCGGGACATTAGCGGGGACACTGCAATGAGTCTACTAACAAATCCGTATTGGGTTTACCCCGTAGCTACTGGAGGTGGAACAAAGTCAATCGTCCAAAGCTCTACGCCGCTGACCCTGACCACAGGGGCGCAAACGCTGGTTGTTTCGTTGAGCAACGTCACGGCAGGCAATGCGCTTGTCTTGACGTTTGCGCAATACAGCCCAAACGCAAACGACAACCCGGTTGCCAAGGACGGCACGACCACCCTGCCGATTTATTACGCCTTTACCCCCGGAGGCAATTACAGCGTTGCCGGGGTTGCGTATGAAACAAACGTTGCGGCGGGGACGCACACACTTACCATTCAAGCCAAGTCTGGCAGCACTGCGATTTACGCCTGTGCGCAGTTGCATGAGATTAAAGGAATAACTTCAGCAACCCCAACCGTCCAAGTCAGCGGCACCACGACCGGCGCAACTCTGACACTTGCCGGGGGCACGCCGCCTCAGTCTGGAGACCTAATTTTTACCGTCATTGCCGATGACGGGAACGGTTCCGGCAGCACGGCAACGGCAACAACGCCCAGCGGTTACACGTCGCTCTGGCAAGAGCTGAATGGGTCAAGTTATCAAATCGGAGCAGCGGCCTACCAAATTCAGACAACTGCGGCTCCGGTTGCTCCTAGTTGGACGGGTCTGAATGCGGCGGGCGGCGCGGGCTTTGCAGCGGTTGCTCTCGCTTTTAACTAAGAGGTGGTGAAATGTTTATGCTACCTGCACCACATTTTGCATTGACGTTTTTTCCTCCAGGTTATACACCAGCAGTTCCTATGGGGTCGTGGTCTATAGAACAGACTCTTCAAGCGTCGCAAAAATGGCACGTCGGAACGTGGTCACCTACCACATTATCAGTCGTCTGCAATACTGGTGATAGCCTAATTATCTATACTAACCAGTGGAACTCTGACGCGGGCGCCGCTTTTATACCGTCAATTTCTCCAGGCAGCTTAATAAAAATCTACGATCCAGAAGCTACGTATTTAGGGACTGCTGAGCCTGTGTTTGCACAAGCGTTTGCCGTTTTTAATCTTGCAGCAGGAACGTACACAATTACACCCCCTAATTTGGGAGGACCTGGTGGAGACGGGGATATTTATGTTCTTCGCGTAGCTGGACTGCAGGGAATTCGCACGTATGGAGCCGCTGAAATAGGTGGTGGTGCTACAAACACTGGGAGCTACACTAGCATTTCTGCTACGTTACAAGCGGCAGATGTAGCAGGGGACTTAATAGTTGCGATTGGAGGTACAGATAATAACACCGTGACGACTACATTGACTGTGGCTACCCCTACAGGTTTTACAAATCTTGCGAAACAGACTGACGGAACTAATTCCCCACCGTCTAGTTTTGACTATAAGACGGGGGTGGGGTCGGCAGAAACAGTAACGTACACTTGGCCGAATTATGCATCACCTGTAGGGGAAGCAATCTTAGCAGCATTTATGCCTATTGCAACTAGAAGCGTTCTTGCATACGCTTCAAAAGCAGACCCTAATCAAACCAGCACCACAAGTCCGTTAATTACCTCAGGAATTACCACCCCTGTCTACGGTTCAACCATTATTGTGGAGTTACTAACACAGTCCACCAGTACTGCCCCAGTAAGCAATTTTAGCGACAGCTATGGCAATACCTGGACGTTAGTAGCAACGAATTATTATGCTGGTGGAACTTCGGCCAATGGCGAGTTTCCATGCTATCTGCTTAAGTGCGTTAATGCTAAAGGAGGCATAAATCATACATTCCAGCTTACCAAGAATAGTGTTCAAGACGAATGCACAATTTATGCAGTAGTTTTGAACGGTGGAGACATTGGAAACTATACGGTAAACACCACGGGTACTTATTCAGGTAGTGTTACAACTTCTCAAGCAAACAGCATAGTTTTGTCCTTCTGGTCGCCAAATGACACTGGTGCTGCTGGATACACAGACAATTACCATGCACCTGCTGGTTGGACACAAATGGCAAACAATAATAATGCGTACAATAGCATGTCGGGGGCAGATGCCTATATTTCTGTACCAGTAGCAGGAACAGTAGTTACGGCCACATGGACGGCGGACAATACAGGAAATGGAATTAACGCTAATCAATGCATGTACATGGTTGAAGTAACCTAAACTTAGGAGTTTTATGACTACAACAGCATCTGTGCAAGTGGATAAAGCAGGTGCAGTTTCGTTAAGAGCTGTCAACTCTTTGATATACACAAGCGGGTATAACAAGCCCGTATCCAAAGATTCACGGTGGACTTGCCTACTGGCAGATTTCGCAGAACTTCCCTTGGGACAAATTGCAGTTCATGCCCTTGAACTACGGAAAACCTTAAATCGGAAAAACCATGACTACTATTTTATCTGTGCAAATACCCATTCCTCAAATTGACGTTCTTAATCAAGAGCTAGCATCGCTAAAACAAACACTGGCTCAACAGGCTGCAGATTTGGCTGCGGTTAAGACAGAGATTTCTCTAGCAGAAACAACTGCTACCAACACCCTGACTTCTCTAAATTTGGAGGTTTCTAATCTAGCAGGACAAGTTGCGTCTTTGGGAACATCTCTTACTACAGTGTCAGTCGCGTTAAAGTCGCTGTTGAGCAGTTCTACAAGTGCACCTACTTCTGGAAATACAACGTCCAGCTCTGGAACTTCTACAGCACCAAGCCCCGCTAGCTCTGGTACAACTACACCTAGTTCTGGAACTACAACTACAAGCAATCCGCCCACGGGAAACACCACGACGGCTCCCAGTTCTGGCTCCACCACGCCTAGCTCAGGAACCACTACAACCCCACCCAGTTCTGGAACTAACATTTCAGCTAATCTAAAAGATTACGGTGCCAAGCCAGTTAATTTTAGCGCTCTGCCAAAGCCAGCAAAAGGTCAAACCGTTATTGATCCCGACTTTGGTACAAAGATTACCCGTATTACAGACTGCGTGGCTGACTTTAAGAACCTATGTGCGGCTCCCGCTTATCCGACAGCAATGGCTTGGAATTGTGACGACTCGTACTTTATTCTGTATGTACCAGGCTCAACAGCACAAACTGGCGGGCAGCAAGGGTGGGCACTGTACAGTGGTAAAACCTACCAATTTGTGACGTTTCTGGATATTAACCCGGCGGACGTTGAACAGTTTTATTGGGATCACCAAGACCCGAAGGTGCTTCGTTATATTGACAATCACCAAATGGGAAGCCAGAATCTTTCCGATCTTACTTCTATCAACGTGGAAACTGGTGCCAAAACCATTATTCACAGCTTTTTACCTAATGGCTTACCGACTGGTTGTCCAGCAAATACTCAAGGTGTACGTTGCGGGTATCCGTTTGCGCTCGGAGTTAACGCCAATGGCGATAGAATTTGGGGTTTAGGCGCTTTTGGCCCCAGCGTTCCTAATGTTGCCGGAGAATTAGGCGTTTGGGTTTTTGGCTTTAACGAAACTACAAAAGCGTTTATTCTTTATGACTCTACAATTCCGCAGCCTCAAGCTCGTGGGTCTACCCCGTTCCCTTCTGTGTCGGGCAAGTATTTTGTTTGGAACAGTGCTGCGGCTTCAGGGTTAAACTCCACGCCAACAACTAATGCAGGTGTATTTGACGGGACTACTGGTAAGTTTCTGCGGTGGATTCAATTTGACACCAATGAGCACTGCGACACTGCAAAGAATTCCCAAGGGCAAGACCTGGTGGTCGGGTCGCAGTTTTCCCGTAATACGGGTGGGAACGGCAACGTGATTGTTGCAAATCTGGAAACAGGCGTTGTGTCTAACTTTGTTGGTGAGAGCAGCAATCCGGTGTTTGGCTATCCGGCTACAGGGAGTCTGTCTGGTTCTACTGCCTGGAAAAATCCGTCATGGGTTGCTACTGGCATGATCGGAAACATTTACGGAACTGGGAGCAACGGGGTGGCAACACCAGGTTCAAACGGAAACAGCGGCCCCACTGCCAATCCTTGTACTGTTCTGGATCAAGAACTTATGCTGACGAACCTGAATACTGGTGAGTCTTTCCGTTTTGCGCACCATCGCAGTACTGGAAACTGGAGTAACGCACCGCAAAGCAACTATTGGGCACAGCCTAACGTAACTTTGAGTTCCGATGGAACCAAGCTACTTGTGCAAAGTGATTGGGGTAACGAGAACCCGGCTTCTCCTACGGTAAACCCGAGTGCAGCGGTTGATACGTACCTTATAGAGCTGTGATAGAAAGCGCCCGGATTAAATTTCCGGGCGCTGTAGGAACAACTGTGGATACTGTGCTGCTTATTGACCTATGGTTTTTGGGTGTTTGTGTTGCAGAAATTCTGTTGGTAGTGCTGGTTCTAAGGCACTCTTAATCGGCTTAAAAAGAGATAAAACATGGCTATAGGGACATTTTCTATTGCAGGTGCACCGATTGCTGGAACGCCAACAACCAGCACATTATTGTCCTTAACAAGCCATATAGCAGGTCGGTTTTTCGCGTCAGGAACAATAACCGAGTCTACTGGTGCTCTGACAGTAGCAGCTACGCTCGCAGCAAAGTCAAGAATAACTGCAACGGCCCACGTATCAACGAATTTAAGCCTTACTAGCATTTCAGTAAGAACCCTCAAGCTACTAGCGGCAGAGAATACGGGGTTAGCAAGCTCAATTAAAGGTTCCAGTGTAATAATTACTGGAAACGCTTCAGAGACGGCGTATGTAAGCTCGTTGTCTGCTTCCGTGACAAATCTTCACGTAGTGCAGCCACCTTTAAACCCGTACTATGTGTCAACGGGGGCAGTGTCAGCACCAGACGGAAGTGGGCCATTAACTTCAACCCCCGGTCTGCCGCCAAGTGTATTGCCTGGAGACGCACTGGTTTGCTGGTTTGCTGGTGGTGATAGTTCTGGAAGCACAAGCTTTACCATAAATGCGCCTTCAGGGTGGACTGTTGTTTCTCAAACCCAGTTCAAAACTGCGTACTGGGGCTGGGTTGTCGGCATAGCAGTAAAAATTGCGACCGCATCAGAGCCTGCTACATACAATTTTAGTCTTACTGGGGCCGGGTCAAATCAGTCGCTTGTTTTTTCACAGATTCAGGCGTACCGGGGAGTAAACCAAAGCAATCCGGTTGACACTGCTGGACAGAGCATTACTTACAGCACTAACATAACAACCCCTTCGTTAACGCCTTCTTTTTCTAATGACACTTGGGCGTCATTCTTTGTTAACGAAGCTACGCAGAATACTCCGACTGTAAGCAGTCCGTTAACTACGAATACAGGTGGAAATCAGACGTTTGGTGCAGCCCCTATGGGTTGGGCTGGCGGTTGGGAAAAGCTAAGTGCTGCAGTCGCAACTGGGGTAGGCACAGCTACCGTGCCGACAGCGCCGTCTAGCGGAAGTGACCAATTCGGAGCCGGTCTATCGCTTTTGCTACGAGGGACAACTGCGGTTATTTCATTGACGGCGTTAAGCACCGCCTCAAATAAGTCCGCATCAAACATTTCGCAGCGTGTACCATTAACAGCGCATAGTTTTGGAGCATCGAAACTGTACTCTACGTACACTGCGTCAATGCACCCGACTTCTTTCAGTGCTAGTGCCAACAAATTAGCAGCCTACCAGCAACAAGGGCTTGTATTGACTAGTGGTATTCATGGAAGCGCCAAACTTTACGGGAGTTTAGGTGCAACCCTGGCATCATTGTCCAGAATAGAGTCTGCTGGACGTATTGCGGCCACAGTGCATACAGGTTTTACATCGACTGCGCTTAAAAAATCTCAAGTTGTTGCATCTGCGGTAAACAGCGCTGCAGCAATAGCCAAAGGAACGAGAAAAGCAGTTGGCATATATGGAGCCTTATTAAATGCAAAGTCAGCAAGCAGTAATTCGCTGCACACAAATGCACTACAAGGGCTGAAGAGCAGTACTGCGTCTAAAACTTTCCAGTTAATCGCCCTCAAACAGTACCTGTATGAAAATAGTGCAATCGTTGCGCAACAAAAATCAGTTGGACAATGGACAGAGTATCAGTATGCATCAAGTAAGGTAACATCCTACTTGCGCCAGACTTCGACTGCGCGACAGTTGTTGATTACGTCTAGCCATACGTCGTCAAATAACAAACAGGTAGCTAGCTTAAAGCAAACCATTTTTGCGCAGGGGTACGCAAAGCAGCAGTATAACCTGCATAGTGCAGCATTGCAAGGGTGGAAATCCTTTGGTGCAAGTAGTAGCAAGTCTGCTGTAGCTTTCATAAGCGTCAATCAGAAAAGCTACCTATTTTCTGGTGCCCATCTAGAAGCGTCTGTTCTTGCAAGCGGACAGTTTAATTCCACTATGAACAGTTCCGCAAGAACTGTTGTGGATGCTCGCCTAAAAATAGCTACGCTCGCAGTAACAGCCGGGTCAGCAAAAACCTTTACTACAGCAGTTAACGCGGTTCTGCTAACCAGCAAGTTGAGTGGGGCGTCACGTTCCTCTGGCTATTCGCTCTTACTAGCCAAGATGACTGGGCACCTGTCAGGACGTGGAACTTCGTATTCGACGGTTATTCAAAGCATTGTAGCGAGTAGCACATCGAAACAATACGTCAAGAGTGCCTCTAATACGGTAGATGCGATAAGTTCTACGCAAAAGTCCAGCGCTCGAACAACCGGAGAGACACGCCAAATTTGGACGGTTGGGAGCAACAGTAAGTCAGCCTCTAAACTAATTGGTTTTACCAATGCCGGTGTGCAGATTCTTGTTACTTCCAGTACGGCAAGTAGCACAAAATCTGTGAGTACAGTTGAATGGTTCATACCTTTAACTAGTGAAACTCGCAGTATTGGAAAAGTTTCGGCAAATAGCATTGCGCATGCTTACTCGCAAAGTTACTCCAATAGTTCCAAGAGCAGCGTAGCAAACCTTAAAGTACGGCTGGAAATAAACGGGCAACTGCATGCGCGGTATGCAACGATAGCGAACAGCCAACAAACGATTAACGCCTTATTATCGTGGAAAACAAAAGCTAACGCTGCTGCAAGTCTTGGGAGTATTTCAAGAATTCAAGGTTACAGCAAGCAACTTGGTGTTGGTGCATACGGACACGGAAGCCAAGCCACGATAAGAGCAAACAACGCGCTGCATGGGTTTTTGAATAGGCCTGTTTACATGTATTCTGGTATACAGGGCAATCAATCTGGTGTCAGCAACATTACGATCATTGGCAACTGGGTTAACCTAGCTACTACAAAGTATATGGTTGACATGGAAGAGCGTTTCTTCTATGTAGAGTGGCGCCCAATTGACTAATTTAGGACAAAGGAAATCAACATGGCACAACAGTTCAGCGAAAAAAGAGTAAGTGAAATTGTTACCTTAGTATTCAACTTTAGCAATGGGCTACCGCCAAACGTTATTCTAACGGGGACGCCCAATGTTGTTGTAAAACCCTGCGTCAGACCTGGAGTAAACTTGCCGTCCATTTTATACGGTCAAGCGATAATCAACCAGAATGCATTGATGTTAAACAAGCAAGATACAGAAGGTAACATCACTACGGTAACAGTACCACCATTTTGCGCCGTACTGCAACCTGTTGCAAATGGGGTTGCAAAAGTCAGCTATCGTTTAGAAGCGACGTGCGGGACTAATGCCCCACCTTTAATGTTAACTTGTGTCGGGACTCTACCAATAATTGCATGAGGTTTTTATGTTTATTCTGCTTATGATATTTTGTTTAATCTCACCCATTTGGCTCTCCATTACTAACTGCATTCAGGAGTACCGCCCATGAGTGTAGAAGACCGAATCGGTGCAGTGGAAACAGACCTTAAATGGGTGAAAACTGCCATTGACAGAAGCCAGATTATTCTTGACAAGCTAGCGGAAAGCATGCATGAACTAACAACGCTACAAATTAGGCAACAGGAAGACAGGAAAGCCCTTGATCGTATGCTGGAGAATCAAGAAAAGATGAATGAGAGAATTACAAAGGCATTCGATGCAATTGACGCTGTAAAAGCCAGCATTGTTAAAGAACAGAACGAGGAACGAGGAAAAACGCTGCATAAACTATCCACGCTATTTTTAACCGTTGTGTCTACTCTGGGTATTGCCTGGATAGCGCAGCGTATGGGTCTAAGCGTAAAATGAAGATTCCTGCTCTTTTGCGTCGCCAAGAATGTCCTGAAGATTTGAGGCTTTCGTGTACACTCCAATTACCGTACTCGGGTAATTATCAATCTGGCGTTTCGCGTAAGTGCTATTTGGTGAGTAGGCAACAAAGCCAAAGTTCTTTGTACGGAAAAGCATCAGAGAGCAGTCTTGTTTTTGAAGATGCTGCCAAAAAGCTTCAATCGTCAGGCAACTAATTCTTGAACTATCTTTTCCAGAAAATTGTCCGTTTCTACTGTTTTCCATAGTTTTTCCAGGTTTTCAAGTGTCATAACGTTAGGATGTGGGTTACTTGGGTCTAGTTGTCTAGAAGTAACGTCGATAACCACGTCACCCACCCTAACTACATAATGTGACCAGTCCTTCGGCTTTGCTTTAATCCATTGAGGTCTAGCATTGGGCCAGTCCTCCTTATTGCGAATTTCCTGCAAGTGCAATAAGTGGGCGTCAACATTGCGCTCTTGTAAAAATTTTGCCAACTCCATGCTGTAAAATTTGCACCTTCCAATAGCTATTGAGGGCTTTTGAAGTTGGGGAAACTTTCGCAAAAACTCGTCTACCAGCGGTAGGGTGGAATTAGGTTGTAGAATCTTCATACATATACCGAAGTAGTGTTTTTGCTCTGTTAAGACGTATCGTGTCCTCGTCACTCAAATTAGTACCTGCACGATTCATGTAAAAGTCGAGCCGTGACATTGCTTGTTTTAGAGAATCCGACGCACTGTGCAACCCTTTTGCGATTTGTTGTGCAGACTTTGTAAAGAATCCTTCAGGTGGCGTCCATTTAGTCTCTACGTTTTCCGACCAGTTTTCCGAAAGTTCGAGACGTTTTTCAATGCTTGCAAGAATCTTCATTTTTAACCTTACGAAAAAAGGGTGCAAGTTGCACCCTTTATTACTTAATAGCTAGCAGGAGTTGCTGATTGCAGGTTTGCAATAGCTGCGGCGTTAGCATTCGCCATTGCAATCAGAGAAGACAGCGCGTTCGCCAGTTCAGCCTGAGTATACGCAGCCGGAACAGCAATAATGGTAGTGCTAGGAGTACCACCAGTATTATCAACCAAGGTGCTACTTGCCGGTAGTGCAGGATTAGTGGAGAGAAGACCGCGTTGAACGGCAAGGGCGAGTTGAGTGGTGACGACCGCAGTATTAGTGGACTGGCCAGGTACAAGATTGACGTTGCCAGCAAAAACGTTGCTGTTGGAAATGTTGGTTACGGTATACATGGTTAAAACCTTTCAATTGGGTGGATTTGAGTTCCAGACGGATGTTACTTCATTTTCTCAAGGAACCGAGGAACACGAATGCCATAGTCCTCGAAGGCTTGATAGAATTCAATTTGGACGGAGGGGTCAATATAGCTTTGCGACGCTGTACTCCAGGTTGCTTTGGCTTCCCCTGATACTCCGCGTACATGGCCCAGTAGCTCACCAACTTTGGTCAATGCCGCCTTAAATTCTTTGTCCACTTGGGCTTGTGTAACGGGTTTCTTTTGCTTGAGCAAGGATTCCTGTAGCGGGGTGAGAACTTTTTCTGCCAATCTTGTTCCGCGTAAATGCCGAATTTTGTGAACGGTTGCACCTGGAATAGTACACACCGTCTTAAAGTATGCTCGGAGTTTACTATCATTAAACAAGTGGCCGCCAAACTCCCATAGCGGGTCAGCACGTTTTTTGCCTTGAACTAGCTTGTTCACAATAAAGATTACCCGCTCTTCCGACGGTGTTGCAGGTGAAATTTTGTGAGTCTGGTGGACGGAATCTTTTCCAATATAGTCAAAGATTATCGAGTCACCGCGTTTCTTGACGTTACCTACAAGCCAAGTGGTAAGACCATACGTCTTGCCATGTTTATTTTCATTGTCTGCTCCACCAATACGTGCAGCAGTTAGGTACGATATTTCTAATTGCGCAGCAGGGGTTGCCACTAATGCGTCTTTCGATGCAAGGTCCTTACGCCAACGCTTGGCAATCTTGTCTTCCTGCGCCAGCATTTTCTGCACAATCTCAAACTTGTGCCCCTTGTTAATCTTTTTCTTGTCCTCAGTGTAATAATAAGCGGTGTTATTATTACCTTTTGCATCCTTTGTTGGGAGTGTTGTTTGGAACACCCAGTTGTTATTTTTACCTGTCTCAGCATCCTTCTGCGGGTCGTATGCAGGATTCATGCGAATTTTGGATTCAACTGCCGGAACACCTAAAATTCTAGCACCGTCGTTTGTATAAATACGCCCCTCTGCATCAATTCTACCGTCAAGCTCCTTTGCTGGAAGCCTATGCACTACACCCTTTGATTCCAAATGCTTACGCACATCCTTTATTGGAGCATGCAAAGAGTTTGAACTTGTAAGGTAGTTATGCAGTTCTTGCTTGTAAATGGTGTTAATCGGCTTTTGCGCAGCCAAATATGCTTTCCACAATTCTGGTTTGGACTCTCGGTATTTTGGAGCATCCACCATTGAAATGTATGTTCCAGGCTTACCAGTTAGCTGTTTGACAATCTCTTTCAGCTTTTCCACGTATGGAGTCTGGACTTCCACGTCAGCACTAAACTCCTTTTGGAGTGCAATAGGCATACGTATTCTCGTAACCAGCTTGCGTATCATGGTAAGCTGAGTTGGATTCTGTGTGCTGTTCCATGCAAGCTCTGCCTTTAACAACGCAATCTCGTCAAACGTTACATTCTTGTCCGAAGAAATGCGCTTCATTGCACCTCTAACAGAAGCTAGTGCAGCGTCTAGAGTCTCTTTGGTGTCAGACAAATCGGCAACCCCATACTCCAGGCTAGTAAAATACTTGGATACAGAAACAGGCGGAATTTCGTAGTGTCTGATAAATTGGGATGACTCAGTAATGGCTTTTGAAAAGTCTCCCCTCAAAGTATCTGGAATTAAAGGCTTTTTCTTGTCATTGTGTCGCATCCACGCAATAGTGGAAACAGCCCAAATAAACAGAAAAGCGGCAACTGGGTCTTCTGTAATTGGTGCCCCTTCTCGGGCAACTTGAGTTGAGGTTGCAATAATCATTGTTTTACGATGGTTGCGCGGCCGCTAGTGCCACTGGCTAGTGAAAACATAACACCGGAAAGAGAACCTTGCACTTCGGCGTAACCGTTAGTGAGCGTAACCGTTGTCCACAGAGATTGGAAAGTGGTTCCGCCTGCTGCGGCAGTAGCTACGTCTTGGGCCACAAAAGACGGATCGCTCACAGTAATCTGAACCGTCACATTCGTAGCAGCCTGAATTTGGGTGCGGTTGGAATACTTGTTAGTGGCAAACATTGGAAAAACAACCGTTTTGGTGACGGTGACTTCTATTCTACCAGAGTCATTTACACCAGCACTGTTAAGAGGTGCAGGAACGGGGCCACCAATCAACACGTAGGGTTGTGCTGCGCTACGCATCACTTGGTAGCTATCAGACACAGAATGAGGCATTGCAGTTTGTGGTTGCGGGGTGATTGCAGAAGAATTTGACAGATCGGTCAGCATGTTAAATGCCCTCAATTATTAAAACACCTGTTACAGGGGTATTTGTAACAGGAATGACAAAACTGCTTGCAGAAGGTACCAAAACAAGACCAGTAGTGTTCGCACTCACTATTGGCGTGTACAAAAATGGGGTTTGAAACGTCAGTGTTGCCGACGCGGAATTGACGTAGCCATTAAAATAGCAGGTTAATTTCTTTGCTGCCCCCTGTTCCGGCATGGAGTACAAAATGTTTCCAGACACGCCGTATAAACTACCTAAAGTCTTGACGAAAATTGGAACCGCACTTGGTGCCACCGGAAGACTTGACTGCTGTTCGTCTGCGGAGGGAACGAGTACACCCTGAGCATTAGGGTACACTGGACCTGATGTAAAAATCATTGCTTATCCTTTGTATGGGAAGGGAATGACCGGAGTTTGTGGAACACCCTTCAAAGCCAAGGTTGCAGGAGACAATACAGCAGATTGCATGAAAGCTAAACCTTTACCAGCGTTCAGATGAAAGCCATTAGGGTCTGTAGCAGATGGGGCAATATAAGTCAGCGACCAGCTAGCTTTGTTCCACGCCCACAATGCAGTTTCCTGCGAGCCAACCTGAGCTATAACAGTTCCGGGGCCGTACCACTGCAACCCGTTGCCGATGGTTAACGTCGTTACTAGTTCCTCATTGCAGTTGTCTATAGAGATTATTGTGAGGTTTGCTCCCCACGTTACATCTCCGATTGGGTTTCCTGCGTCGTCGGTTCTGGTAAAATACCAGGCCCAAGAAGAACCCGCTGTGAAATAAAGAGTTTCCATTGATTGCTCCAATTCAGTACCCATTAAAATTAGATGACAGGAACAGAAAAGTAGAACCTGAACAGTATTTCTTGTAAAGTTGACGGCAACTTTGGGGATACAAATTGGAAAAGCTTTACTACTTATCAGCAATGCCAGGTATCGGCAAAACGCATTGGGCGATTCAACGCATTTGCAAAATGTCTGCAAAAAGAGCAGGGATTTTAATGTACGTTGCACCAACAATCAAACTGCTTGAAGAGGTATACGAACAAGTAAAAGGGCATGTTGCCGCAGAAACCAAACTGTACTTTTTACATGGAGGTTCTATGCCGGTCAGTCGGCAGATCAATGCGGCATTATTGGGTGGTGCTGTCCGCAAGAATGCGAATTTTTGGGTAGAGCGTGCAGAAGCCGGAGACGTGCTATTCATAACGCATGCAGCCTTTATAAACATGGCTGCATTTCCCAGAGCAGACGAAATCTTTGTCTTTTTTGATGAAGCCAAAAAATTGGTGGTTCAAATAGGCACACCAGAGTTTCCCTTGTCAGACACCCTTGACTTTTATGGTAAGGTACTAGATATTCGCAAGGAGGGGTCGTTTTCAAAAGTGTCTTCCATTGTCCCAGTTGAAACGGCCAAACAGATTTTGTCGGACAAACGCATCATAAGAGACAGCAATGGTAGAAAGAATACGTATGGGGTTGCCTTTTTACGTTTTTTCCGAAAAGTCATAAACCCACGATTAGAGATTTACGTAGCTCCTATAAAAGGCAAATATCAATTTTTTGAAGCCATTCTCCCATCAAGAGTGTTCAGCGGGTTTAAAAGGTCCTATTTGATGGCGGCAAATTTCACTGACAGTCAAATGTATCACATGCTGCGGGATAAGGTTAACTTCATTAACTTGACCCCAAAGCTACCAACGGAACGGAAAAAGTTGCTTTTAAGCCAGTACAAAAACACCATAATCGTCCCGTTGACCAAAACTGAGAGACCTTTAAGTAAATGGAGTTTGAGTGGTTTGTTGGCAAGAGAAGGACATGAAATTCGTATTGCAAATGAAATCTTTGCTACAGGTGCACGTAATACCATAAGAGAGCTAGCAACGATAGCTTTTGCCCATTTACCTGTAAAAACGTCAAAAGAATGTGCAAAAGCAGTGCAAATTTTGAGAAGGGAAAAAGCGTCAAACAATATACATACAAAACCTTTTCTGTGGTACTATGAAGAATTTCTTAAGGTTCATAAAAGAATGACACGCAAATACGGCTTAGAAGGGCCACCAATTCTTGCAGTCAACAAACAGTATGCCGAGTACGTGGATACACGGTCTATATTGCTGCCTTTTATGCCACAAGGGTTGAATTCGTACATGGGTTCTAACTGCGTGGGCTATATTGCAGCGGTGAACCCAACACCAGCTATGATAAGGTTCTTCAAATTTTATCTGCCAACGTATGATTTTGCATTAGACCATGTGGGGGATCACGCTTTGCAGTGCGTAACGCGATCTGCAATTAGAGACGTGAACAACGAAAAACCAGTAGTTGTCGTCGTTACAGACCTAGCAATTGCACGTATTTTGCAGAACAAGCTGTTTGGGCTTCCTAAAATCATCAATTATCGAGCAGAATTTGTACATTTGCACTATTTTCGTAATGTAAGGCTTTTAACGGCGAACGAAAAAGCAGAGAAAAACAGAGCACGGGTAAAAAAGTGGTGGCAAAATGAAGAAAATCGCCTAATACATAGTCTTAATGTGCGGATTTATCGACTGCGAAAACACCCACAAACGCCAGAAATTCGGGAAAAAATAGCTGAATTACAGAATAAAATACACGCAATAAAAGTGCAGAAAACGCTCTCAAAACCTATAAATAAAAATTAGGCTTTTTTCTGAAATATCTTGTTACAAACGTGACTACGCTAGTTGTTTAATATATACTATAGCGTAGTCACGCTAGATGGAAAATTAAGGGAATTAAAATTTCAGAAAAAAAAACGAGCGAAGCGAGTTTGTGTCGGAGCAAAGCGTAGACACTATAGAGCGAAGCGACTGGTAAAAAACGCAAAGTACGGAGAGTAGTCACAAAACCTAAAATAAGGGAATTTTTAATTAAGGGGCCACTAGGATTTATTAAGGGGAAAGTTTTAGAGCGTCTCCACTTCGCTGCGCTCCGTTCGACGCAGCAACTCGCTTCGCTCGTTGTTTTTCTTTTGCAAGAGTAGAATAGAAAACCCCCACTGACTCCCACAGGTCACTTTTTTATGTTAATGGAAAAATCCGCAGTTGCGACACTTCAGGGAAAACCTACGGTTTCTACGAAAAGTCCGCAAGTTGGCGTATTCTCAAAACTGTGCTATACTGATAAAAACGCTGCGCGTTTTTGAACCGTTACCCTGTTACTGGAGAGTGTGATGCCTACTATTGCTGAGTGGAATTTAATGCGCCATGTATTTTCCGACTATGGAAATAACCGAGAGCGCGCATTGCAAGAATGTCCTTGGGTTGACCCAGCAGAGGTTACTACTGCTGATCTTTCTACCGTGTCTCTTGCAGACTTGCAGAAAGCTTTTGTTTCCAGCTTTGGGGTTGATATTCCAGAGTGCGACTCTTTTGCTTCCTTCATGGACGCACTTGCAACCAGATTCTATGTCATTGAAAAGAAACCTAAAATAACGGCTGTCGAACAACCGTCTGCAAACCAAGGACCTGTTGTCAAAAAAGTAGTCATAGTAGGATTGATGCCTGAACATCAGGACAAATTGTCCAGACTGCGGCCAGACTTGAAACTTGTGTTTATGGGTGTAGACAATAAATTCAACAGGGACGCGGTGACTGGAGCATATAAGGTTCTACTGCTTCCTTGGGTATCTCACTCCAATAGCTGTTCGATTATTCAACTTGTTGGTAAGGATAAGGTTGTCAAAATGCAGCGCGGGTTATCCTCTCTGCTCAATTACGTTTCGGTGATGCAATGAATGCCTATAATTTAATAGTCAGTGAAATGGAAAAGTACACCAAGAAATCACTGAGTGGAAAAACACGGGTGCTAATTAACTGCCCGTGGCACAAGGATAGTACGCCTTCTCTAGCAGTAACTCTGCAAGAGGGCAAGGGGAAACCGGGCCAATATACGTGTTTTGCTTGCAGAGCCAATTCTCGTACTCATGGAGGTTGGAACGGTCTTGCGGAGAAACTGGGTCTTTTGCAGATTAACGGTACTGGCTATCTGGAAGAATGGAAAGGTGCTCCCGTTGATAGTTCCAGTTTTTTATCCGAGAGTACTCATACTTGGGAATCTTTGGAAAAAGAATGGCATATTGCAAAGTCAGCACCAATAAGAGACACCTACTCTTTTCGAGGAATCGAGTCATGGCTTTTGCAGAAAATTCATGCGCGTGCGGCAATAGACGATTTTGGACATAAGTGCACCTTGCTTCCAGTCATGGTTGGGGCAGAATTAGTTGGCGGCATAAAAGCCATCAATCACCCAACGGCATCCACTAAAAGGAAATACCTAAACGCTTCTGGTACGTGGTCTTCCTACGCAGGGCTTTTTCCGTTACAAGCAAGAAAAAAGTGGCCCTTTGTAGTTCTTGTTGAAGGTCCACGAGATGCGCTAGTTTTGTTGCAGCGTGGTATTCCGGCATTGGCAATTCTTGGCACACATTCTTGGAGCGTTGAAAAACGAAGCCTTCTACTTAGTTTGGAACCCGACTATGTGTTAGTTGCTGGTGACGGTGACAATGCTGGTGCAGAAATGAACTCGGTCATTCTAAAGTCTCTTAAAGGTTATATCCCACGTAAGAAAGTCCCCATCCCTAAAGGGGAAGACCCAGCCTCTCTACCCAAGTCATTTTGGCGGGATTTTCTCTAGTTGTGAAAATACAACAATGCCATTTCTGGCATGTGGTGTACTCTCGACTAATGGGGATTTTCCCCCTTTGTTCCCTTATTCCACTGTTTCTTGGAGATTCAAAAATGAGTAACCTAACACAGCAAGAAATTAACTCCCTGTTTGCGCGGGCAAATAAGGGTGACGTTACGGTATTACAAGACCCTAACGTCAGTAAGGTTAAAAACTTATATGGAGAAACCCCTCTTCACTGGGCAACAGAAAAACTGGTGGGGGCGTTGCAGCATCCTGATGTTGCTAAGGTTAAAGACATATCAGGAAATACCCCTCTTCATTGGGCGGCACGAAACTTTAAGGAAGTGCTGCAGCATCCCGATGTATCTAAGGTTAAGAATGCATGGGGTAAAACTCCAAAAGACTTGTATGAGGATAAAAGAACGGGGCGTCGTAGTGAAGAAATTTGAGCAAGGCTAAAAACAAGCACAAGACGCTAAATCCTAAAAATAGTTTTAGTGGGCTAAAAAATGTGCTATAATTAAATTACGTGGAGAATTCCCCCTAGAAAATCCAGCTTTTTTGCTCTTCCGCCCAGTTCTAAGACAGCAACTTTTTAGGAGAACCTAGATGAAAGTCCAACGCAACCCCCGTAACGAGTACGATGCACACAGCGAACTTTTAACCACAAGTCGCCACAAGCAAGTATACAAACCTCAACCAACCAAGACAACTCCACATTGGCTGTTGCGTCTACTCATTGCAGTACCTTTAATTATGACCGCTGCTATTTTGACTCATGCTACCGCTGTATGGTTTTGCAACGGCAGCTTGTTTTAATCTGTTCCCTGTTCCCTGTTCCATTTTGGAGGTTATTATGCGTTACTTGTTCCTCGTTTTTGCATTCTTTTCTGTTCACGCTTTCGCTGCAGTCAAACCCCTACCTATTCCAGCAGGACTTCGCCAAATAGTCCTGCAGCAGTCTGAAGAAACCCAAGTTCCTGCGCCTGTACTATATGGTGTAATGTTTGCGGAATCCACTTTTCGCCAGTATGTTGTAAATACAGGGAGTTACGGGTACATGCAAATAAATGCAAAAATGCACCCGCATCTTCGCTATCTCGCCTGGCAACGATACAAAACGTGGAATTTGTTCGATCCTCGCGTTAATGTTTTTGTTTCCGCGCATCTGTTGCAGCGTCTTTATCAAAAATTCGGGTCTTGGGAATCCGCCTTACACCACTACTCGGATACTCGCAATAGTGGGTATGCGACAAAAGTTCTAGTGTTCGCGTACTATTTGCCAGTCTATCAACCTCAGTTACTTTAAGGGAGTTTTTATCGCTTGTTGTACTTGTTGTACCTTCTACACTTTTTGGGGATTCAATCATGGTTAACAGTTTTTCTCTTTTTCTGATTCAGCTTAATCAGGGCGAACAAAAATATGTCCGCCTTCCTTTTGGTTCTTGCATCCGTAATGTCACGGAGGGCAGCAGAATGCGTGGCGCACCAGCATCGTTGCATTTTTACGCGGAAGAACTACCTACAAAACAGGGGTTCGCATTCACGAATTTTCTGCGTGTCGCTCTGCAGCAGGAACTTATTCTGGATTTGGCAATGACCGTTTCAGATCAGGAACCCGGTTTTGACAACGCTGTGCAGTTTGTGCAGGCTTGGAAATTCAGTTTGGAGTCTCTAGCGCCCTCGTCCATCGAACGTTCAGCACCTTTCGTCGGTGTTTCCGTAGAAGCCAAATTGCTCGACTACATGTTTTTCCCTAACGGCGAAGGAATGCCTTGGGTGCAAACTCTAAAGAAAGCAGAGCCGGAAGCGTCAACAGCAGAAGCCGACCCGCAGCCGAACGCCTAATCAACTAGCTCACGAACGGTGAGAAGGAGAGCAAACATGTTTCTCAATCGCTACTATGCCTCGACTATGGTGGTGGACGCTATTATGTGGTGCACCTATGATAACAAGCCCTTTAGCTTGGATAACGTCAAAAAGACTTGTCCATCGGTTCCTAACAAGAGTTCACCTGTGCTCCAAATGCTTAAGCATTCTTTGCCGGAAGAAAATGCCAGGTACCGCGACGTTAGCCAACCGGAGTTCCAGCAGATACGGGAATTGAAAGAAGCACAAGAAAAACTGTGGGACTCTTTGCGTATTCGCGTGCAGAAACGTGTTGAATCTGGAGAAGTAATTAGCCTCGAAATGTAAACGTTCTGGTGCATTCTTGCTTGGTACAACTTGGGCAAGAATGCTTTCCGTAGGAGTCTGCCATGCCCACAAAATTTGTTTATTTGCCTACCAGCCCTAATGGGAGGATTAGAAACAAAATAACCCGGTTCGGTACATTGCTAACCACACACTACAGGGCGGGGTCAGTGACTTATGCTGCAATGCAACTTCATTTGAAGCGTGACCAGATAACAATTCCTATAGGCCCTAAAGAGCTTATCTTTGTATCCGTTTCTCTAAAGGACGAAGTACCGGCTAAACAGAACCTAATTTATGTAAATCCAAGAGTAGTAAATCCGGCGCGTGTACACTATCTTGTCAACACGGATGTTAGTAAGGACAGTGTACAACCTATTATGTATACACGAGTGCCAAACTCTTTTTCAGGATGGTTGCGTTATTTGAAGCAGCTTTTTACTGAGAACCGTGGTATCTAAGAAAGTCC
>JAEHJW020007391.1_pt1 | contig 19365 bp, 10 predicted proteins | sample 9271431 | NCBI WGS metagenome assembly JAEHJW02 | reverse complement strand
TCCAAAGATTTCCAAAATTATTTTTATTTATATTTTGTTTCATTCAAGCTTATTATTAAGATATTCAATATAATGTCAATAAAAAATAATATAAATATAATAAAAAACCCTCGTATTTCTACGAGGGTAATTTTTATAGTAATATGCGGACTAATTAGAAGATAAGCCCTACACAATTACGAGCATCTAGTACAACGCGACCTTCACGGATTTTACCGGAATAGCCGATTTTCTCTGTACGTCTGATGAATTGGTCATCGAGCATGACATTAAAGGTTGCCCCTGTGTCAGCATCGCTTTGAGCGAGCTGGACAAGGAAGTCTTGTCGTGCATCGATGCCGAAAACAATTTGTTCGGTTGTTGGGGCGAATGCAGCAGTACCACTTCCACCGAATCCCGGATAATTTATCGCGCCCGCATAGTTACTGAAAATGGTGTTATAAGGTTGCCCTTTACCCATTTCATACACAGGAATAATTTCAATACCCGCGAACATTGGAGCGCCAGCGGAACGATAGATTTCGTCACGAACCGCTTCTGGACCAGCTAACGGATAGGTAGTGCGTAGAACGGTGTTGACAGGCTCGAAAGCCATCAAGCGGACTTGTTCAAGGAATTCCGGAGAACCAACGAAGTGCGTAATAGCGCGAACGTTGCTTTCAGGAGTACCACCAACCCATGAGGAGTTTACACGGCTCATGAGGGTCATCATCTTGTAGTAGTCAGCAGGGACTACTTGGTTATTCGTATTAGAGCGAATAACTTGGTAGGTCATCGTGCCACCCTTATTATATTGTGACTGCGCAATCGCCATTGAAAGCGGATTCACCGCGTGGACTTCTTGCTGCACCAGAACTTCAGCCCCCATACGTTCAAGCGTTTTAGCCACTTGGTCGATATTAGCGACGCGGAGTTGTTCGAGATAGAACCAAACAGCGGAAACTAACTCGTAGGTCATTACGGGGAGTTTGCTGATTGGAGAAGGAGCGGAACTGGCAAGGCCACCCGCTTCTTGCTGCGCCCAAACTTTGATATAGTTCTTCTCTTTTACATCGAAGAAAGCATCAAGGGTTAAGAATGGCATTTCGCCTTCGCCGTAGGTAAACTGACGGTAAAGATTGGAAATGACTGGCGCTTGGTTGATAATGGTCTGGACTACCGGACCAGCAAGGGCCGCGAAGGCTTCACGAGCTTCAATGCATTTTGCAGCATTTTTCGTGTTAGCCATGTTTTTGAATAGCTCAACGTTTTTAGCGTTTTTTTCTAAAGTAATTCTCATGTGATTTTTTCCTTTTTTAAAGATTAGCTTTCGACGTTAAGACGTACAAACGCCCAACCACCTTGAGCAGCGAATTGTGAGCCGGTTGTAGAAATCCATTTGCCAACGATTTGATTCGTTTGATATTTGGAACCAGCTTGTCCGATATGACCCGTATTAGTTGGGTCAGCAACGGCGAGTAAACCATTACCAGAGTTGGAAACTACGGCAACATAACCCGGAGTTGGAACGGCGAGAGCTTGGTCAATATAATTGCCCCAAATGCCGAAAGTGCCGCGAGTAGCGACCGGAACAGTTTGACCGGAAACTACAGCGAGAATTTCTTTAGCGCGTTGAGGATAATAGCGAAGCGGGAGACCGTTTTCGTCAGTTTCGGTAACATCTAGAAGAGTGATACCAAGAGCCGCATTACGGGTATCGCCGGAAGCGGTAGCGGTAACTTTGCTCTTTGTTTCGAAGCGGAGTGAAACTGACAATGGGGTCGCAGCGCCGAGAGGGTTGCTTGAATAGCCAGCCTGATTTGATGGGTCAGCGGCGGTAGGAGAAACCTTTACGAGAGTTCCAGCGGCACCTGAAGATGCATCAAGGGAGTACCAATTGATAACATCATGGTCAGTGTAATCGCGTACAGGGTATAGTCTATTACGAATAGTAGCCATATATTAGATTAAGTTAAAAGTTTTTTGTTTTATATTTTTATTGGTTAATTGGTTTGCCATCTACTTTAACGGAAGCCATAAAGGAGGTTTGAAGCTCTTTAAAAAGGTCGGAATTTATTTCGAATGAATTCGGGGTAATTTCCTGACCGGAAACGAGTTGAGCGGAAGCGAAAGCGGCTTTAGCAGATTTTTTCTGTTTTTTGCCATCTTTCTCATCCTCATCATCTTCCTCGTCTTCGTCATCCTCATCATCGTCGGGTTCGTCATCATCTTCTTTGTCGCCCGGTTTTTCGCCGCTATCTTTTTTAGCCGCAGCTTTCGCGGCTTTTTTATCAGCTAATTTCTTTTTCTTTTCTTCGATAGCTTCTTTAGTTTTGTTTTTCATCAAAACTTTAGATTTTTTCAAATATTTTGAATAGGACTCATCATCCATATCTTGAATATCGCAGGCGATAACTTCGCGTTCCTCATCGGAAAGAGCGAAAATCTCATCGAATTCCGCCATACGCTGATTGAATTTAGCGGTTTTTTCAGCCGCAATTGCGGTAGCTTTAACTTCCGCAAGTTCTTTCTGGATATTAGCTAGTGAAGCTTCAAGTTCTTTTGATTTCTTTTCGACTTCAGCTTTTTGGTTTTCGATATTGGCAACGAGGTCTTTTTCGGCTTTTAACTGCGCGGAAAATTCCTCACTCTTTTTCATAATTTCATTTTTGACAAAATCATGAATGAGGGAAGCGGCGGATTCGCTTTTTGAAATTTCCGCCCAATCTTTTTCGATTTGTTCTAGATTAGTAATCTTCATAGAGTTTTTTACACCCGCATATCTGTTTACACCGATATTAGAGGCATTTATATTTTTTTTTGTATTTTCTTCACTTTTTTGTGAAATTTCTTGTACAGAGTTATTTTTTGTTTGCTCTGAAACGACTTGGGGCATATTTTCTTTGTTGACTATATATGCTTTGCCATTTTCAATCAGGATGGCGGAAATTGGCGCTTCCTCCTTGCTATTACGTAATGTTAATTTTGTTTTATATGCGTTATGTCCAATTTCCAAATAGTTACTGAAAAGATATCCCGGATAAACCCCGTTTTCCAATGTAATAACATCCTCCATTGGAATTGGTTCTTTATTTTTTGTATCTATAGCAGGCGCATTAGACGGCGCATTTCCCTCTGGAATTACTTTCGCTTTTGATTCTTCATTTTTATCCTCATCTTCTTTCCGACTCATCATATCTTGATCTAACGGCAAAATTCCTTTTACTGCTCCTGCTGGATTTGGAACTATGGAATAACCAAGAATTACAGCCGGGCTTTGAATCACTCTATAAACAGAATTACCCTCGGAATCTACACCGGGCCCCTGATTAACTCTTAAAAGACTATCGTAATATTTAAACTTTGGATTATCAGGTTGAATTATAGTAGCCGCATAAACATTTCTACTACCAACCCCAATCGAATAATCATTAAAAGCGACTTCCCAACTTAAAGATAAACATTCTCCATCCGTATCGCCGTCCATCTTCCAAATTAGTTTAGAAAGCAATGGATTGACAACTTTCCACAAAGCGCCTAGTACAGACATATTGAAAGGCTGATTTAATTCGCTAGCCTGTTGAGCGCTAATAACTTGATTTTGGTCAAAACTTGAAAAACCCGGCGAAAGAACAACGCCTACAATATTTGATCTATCGTGATCTACGGAAATAAATTTATTTTTTGCTGTATCGTTGGTTAATATTGCGGTTGGGCCGTCTAAACTATCATCGTTTTTATTGCACAATCCTCCTACAGCACCATTAGCCGAAAAATATAGTAAATCTGGATTTTTTTCTATATCAATACTTTGCGGAAGTAAATCTCTTAATGGCAAAAGAGAAGCTTTACTTTCGTTTTTAAACTCTTCAGTAGGTTTTATAATCTTTGCTATCGAAGAAAAACGAGATATATATTTATATTTCGGAATATCCATGTCAAATTATTTTTACACTAAATAAATATTATTTTTTATCTTAATTAACAAATTAAATATTATTACGGGGTAGAGGTATAATAAGGAATATAAACCGTACTTCCATTTAATGTAGTTTTCCAATAATTAGTAAATGGATGGTCGGAACCAGCTTGTGTTGAACCAATATGAATCCCGCCATTGACAGTTAAATCAGTATTAATTGTCATAGAACCAGCAGTATATAAAATACCTGCCGAAGAACGGGAAAGAGAGGTGTCGCCATTAAAAGTAAGGGCACTATATCCCAAACTACTATAAACAGTACTGCCCAAATTATACACATTCACCGCCGCTCCCGCCGAAGCCACCATGGTTACACTTCCACCCGCGCCGCCTAATGATACTTGTACACCTATACCCGCTTGCGCTACACCGAAAGCGCCGCCAACACTTAAACCAGCGCTATTTATAACTGTATTATTATATCCAGCGCCAACATTAAGAGTTCCTCTGAATAATCCGTTACTAGCTTCAAAATACCCATCTCCTCTAATAACCCATCCCGAGACTCCAGAGCTATACCCCGCTGATTGTAAATAACCGTTTGAATTAGAAATGGTTATAGCTTGGCTGGAAATTGTTCCGGCAGTAATTTTTCCGGCGCTTAAATTCGCTATTAAAGCGTCGGTGATAATACCCGTTGCGATATTCGCTGTATAGGTAATAATTTGATTCGCACCGATATTATAAGCGGAAATTGTGGAAGCTGCGATTAAACCGCCGCTGATTGTGTTGGCTAATATATTTGAACCCTGAATTGTATTTGCGGCGATTTGATTCGCCGTAATTGTGTTAGCGGCTATATTGCCAGCGGTGATTGTCTGACCCGCGATGTTAGATCCTAGAATAGTGCCAGCAGCAATATTTGTTGCTGTAATAGTCCCACCCGCAATATTTGAACCGCTAATTGATGAACCAACGATGTTATAACCAGCAATTGTATTCGCGGCGATATTTGAACCTAAAATTGTGTTAGCTAAAATATTAGATGTTGTAATAGTTCCATTGGCAATTTGTGTACCGACAATAGAACCAATTAATTTATTTGAACTTAATCCCGCTAATTGGGAATCTACCACCGAACCAATCAATTTAGAAGAACTTATGCCAGATAATTGCGCGTCCGTTAACAACCCAGTTATATTTACCGCTTGAATCGCTGCGGACCAAGAAGTGCCATTATATTTATAGAGTTGATTATCTGAACTTAATAAAACAACATCTCCGGAAATATTTCCCCCGGTAGGTAACGAACTTAAAGGTTGAATGGGGCGCACAGCATAACCGAAATCAGTTAAATCAAGAATTCTTTGGGCGCTTATCCATCCGGAGCCATCCCATGTCATTATTTTATTTCCATTGGATTGGTCGAACCACGTATCCCCACTTACTAAAGCGGTCCCGGCGGGAGCGCTTGAATTAAAGAATAAAATATTTCCTGATAATCTTTGTGGGGTTGACCATGTACCTATAAGATTATTATTATAATCAAAGAACGCCTCAGAAACCCAAATTGCTGTTTCGTAAGGAGCGGGAAGGTTTGTTGTCCAACCAGAAGGGTTGTTTCCGACCGGGGTAGAAGGAACGGTTAAACTCGCTAGATATATTCTTTTTAAATAATTTCCGGGCTGTCCAGCAGGCCCCGTTGCACTTAATCCAGTAACTCCAATTGGCCCGTTGATTTGGCAATTTGCAGTCCCAAAAGTATCTACAAGAGAATACCAAGCGTAATATGACCCCGTAATATTGGTATTAACCAAACCGCTTAATCTTTTTGTAGAGACATTATAATTAGAGAAATTTGGAGAAAACGTATTGCTTAAATTGTACCACAGATAAACTCCGCTCAAATCTCCTACATCAATATCTTTTTCTGAAATAGAATAATTTAGTGATCCCGTGACGCCGAAAAATGAAATTGAATCTGCGGCGGAAGGTGCTGGATTGTTAATTATCAAACTGGCCCCACTTCTTATCGCCCCATCCTCATCAATATTTTCGACGTATAATTTAACATTTCTTTGATTATAACTTGAAATCAGAGATGGCGTTACCACATAGGAAGTATTTGAAACACCACTTAAATTAATAGGCGTAATTAAATCTGTATTAGTATTCGGGTCCAGAATATGAAATTTATAAGAGGTAATATAACTAGCTTCTGGAACGTCATATCCGTATTGCCCGGTTGGAAGTTTCCATGCGACCGCGAAAGAATTCCCTAAATATCCAGTTGGAGCGAAATTATAATCTTGACCCGAAATAAAATAAATTCCGCTTAATGGCGGTGGGGCTCCGAATGGATTATATTTGTCAATTAAAAATCCTCCCGTCAAAGAAGTTGAGGCTACATTACTATAAGAAATTGCTTTAATATCGTAAGAATAATATCCCGTGTCAAAAATATAATTTCTATATACCGTGCCCGCTTGATTTGCTAATGAAAACCAGCCGGTGCCAATATTTCCGGAAACAGAATAATAAGAGACGTTTGTTGATGCGCTGCCTGTCCAACTTAAATCTAAGAATGTACTTGAAATACCATTGTATTGTGCTCCGGTTACATAACCAATTTGCAAATTAGACGGCGGAAGGGGGACAGATGGGTCTCCCGAATTTACGGGAAAGGGTCTTGAATTATACCCTGTATCCACAGTATAATTAATTCCCGTGTTATAGACAACACCTAAGACTTCTACAACTCCGGGTTGGATTTCAGCCGTAGCCAAGCAACGATATGGTTCGGCTAAAGCTAAAAGATTCGTAGTTCCTGTAGCGCTTAATAACCAGACTGAACCATTAAAAATTCCAGTGGAATACCCCGAATCTACGATAATTTGATTTGTATATCCCGCTGAATTAGTTACATTTCTTGTTTCAAACTGCGGATTTCTAATTAATGGAATTTGATTAGACCCCGTTAATTGAGTTGTGTCCAAATTATAATTTGGGGACGCTAATAACAATTGATAGGAATAACCCGGCGATAAATAAATTTCTCTATCAAGATTTACATAAACTCTGGTAGAGTCCGTATTTATAATTCTACCCCCCTGATAATTCGATTTTCTGAAATTATCGTAAACAGAAAACAAATCACCCGGCATTATATAATTTCCTTCCAATCCGGTTCGGAAAGTAATTGTTTCCGTCATCAGACGTTGAGTTGTCAACATCCAATTCGCCGCTCTAATAGCTTGCCCTCTTGAAGCGCATGCGAAAGCAGTTACATTTTGTTGAATATATCCATATTTGATAATTCCGTCAATGTCTTCTACAATTTCTACTGTTTCTTTATAATAATTATCCGGATTCAACCATTTTACATTTATAACGGTTGAACGGGTATTTCTAGCTGTATTAGAGTAAGTGAAAACACCATCAATGACATTAGCGTTTGTGAAATTTTGGACGATTGTTTGGAGATTGGTATTACTGGCAATAATTTGATTATTATACCAATAAGTCATTCCTTGGAATACGGAAATAAGATTTTGTATTAATTGGTAGGCGTCCTGTCTGGAATAAATAGCGCAATTACAAGTAAATTTCGGTTCTAAACCTCCCGCACCATTATCTACCATCGTATCACAATCCTGTGCAATCTGGTATAAAGTCCATTTGTCAACTAAATTTTCCGGAATATATTTTCCTAATCCGTATCTTTTATTAGTAATTATATCATAAAAAACCCATGCCGGATTATTTGTCCATTGTTTAGAAGAATTGAAAGTACCATCCCATACATTCGGATATACAGCGGGGGTTATGGTTCCATCATTATTATAAGTTGTGGGTGTATATCCGGTTGGGATTTTTACTTTTAAACCTCTAATATGATAAGCGCGGGTTGGGACTGTACTAAATTGTAAAGCGTCAATTCTTGTTGCAACTAAAACTGTATTTGGATAATTAAAAGTATTTGTTGAAATAACTGATAATGATTCAACAAATAAAGAATTCGCAGTTTTTGTAGATAAAATATTATCTGTAGTTCTTCTAATACGTACTTTCCAATCGTAATAAGAGGAAGCAGGAGTTGTTTTTGGTAAAGTATAGATAACATCTCTTAAATAAGCGGAAGTACATTTGCCATTAATAACATGTGATCCATATTGAAGAAAAGGGCCATTATTTAAAGAAATATCTATAGCAAAATCAATTTCGTATCCATTAATATTACCCTGATTATCCATATTTAATAGGGATGGCACTCTAATTGAAATCCTAATTGAGTCCGCGTCTGGATATAATTCCGAATTAAATGAAACGGTAACGGATTTTGAGGTCCCTGTCCCCGGAGGCATTTGAGTTACTTCTGTGTTAGTAGGGAGAGGAACCAAAGCCTCTACTTTGCCGAATCCGGGCATAGATGTTTGTCCGGTTTCTCCTAATGTATAATAAAATGTAAACCCTTGACCACTCGTATTATAATTACTTGATCCATCTGGATTTATAACGGGTGTATTATCATAATAAGTAGAAACTAATGGGTTGCTACCAGCAGTTCCAGTAGTAGTAACAAAACCAGATATTTCTCCTTCGCATAGCGCATCCAAAATACGATATGTACTATTAGAAAGAAGAGAATTAGGAGCTTCTACGTTAGTTGAACTCATAAAAAATTACCACAAAGTCGTGGAAGGACCACCCGGGATATACTCGTAAACGGGAGGTGTCCCACCTAGAATAGGATTATCAATATTTTGCGTAGCTGGAATAGTTGTAGTAGAAGTATATTGTGTCCCATAATTACTAGATGATGGAACACCAGTTTTTGTTTGACCAATATAATAAGGTGTTACTAGACCAATGCTTCCATTTGATAAAATTATCATATCTTGATTTGATAATGAAATCGCTATAGGGGTTGGAGCGACCATCATTTCACCGTAAACTACTGGAACCGCCGCGCCTTGAATTGCAGTGGCTGCATTTCCTTGGAACGCTCCTCCTCCAAATGTAGCCGAACTTTGACCCGCATTTTGATTGAAATTTGGAATAGGTGTAAGGAGTTGAACTACTCCACCCAAAGCCATTCCAACACCTCCTGAAATTAATGCCATACCCCATGCAGAAGTTGATCCAAAAGTAAAATACCCTACAATAATCAGAACGATTCCGGCTATAATTTTTCCCAAACCCGAACTACGCCCTTTAATAAAAGGCATTATATGAATTTCTTTCGGTTTATCCGAATTAGAAAGAATTTCTTTTTCGTCATTTAAAAAATATTCCCCGACTTTGATTTTGTATTTTTTATCTCTTCCCTTTTCTCTCCAATATTGTTTTAAAGCTCCTTTTAAATTAATATCAATTGCTTTAATTGCTTCGGCAACACTTCTTACATTCAAACGCCATTCTTTACCAAATTTCCGGCCAAGATTTCCATGTAAATAAACTGTTGTAAAAGTTTCCATATCAAAGGGTATTATGTCTGATTACGTGAGATAAACGGTTTAACCAACCTAAATTTAAATAGCTTTTTTGGGAAATTCTATTTTGAGGATGGTGTAAAAAGGTGGAATTACCCAAAAAAATTCCAAAATGAAGAGGATTATTTTTCTCTTTGATTTTCGTTGTAAATAAAAGAACATCTCCTATTTTTAACTTTGTAAAATCGATATTAGGTTGTTCGCATATAATTACACCACCCGCACCTTTTATATTCGAAATAATATCGGGTTCATTCACTTCCATGGTTTCAAATTTTTCTGTTCTATCAAAATCGGGTAAAAATATATTTTTTTCCTGTCTTAAATAATTTCTTATAATGGAATAACAATCAAAAAGACCCCAAATAAAAGGTAATTTTTCTAATTCTATTTTATATGTAGGAGGAATATATTCGTGCCAACTATTATCTCCCGCGCAAAACATATAAAGCGGAACTCCTAATTCTTCTATAAACTCAATATCACTTTCGGAAAAAGAATTTTCGTCGCCGGGATGAGAATGATATACCCCGCAAATCTTACCTATTTTTTCGCAATTTAAAAAATCTTTTGGATCAATTTCAAATTCTTCTGTTTTATTAAAAGCTACATTTTCACAGGGAAAAATATCAAATAGGCCGTAATCATTATAATATAAAAATCCGCAAATCTCTTCCTCTGAATTTCGCGCAAGATTAATTATTTTATTTTTAATATTTGTATTCATTCAAGAATTAATTTTGATAATTATATCTGGCTATACCGGGGAAACCCCCAAAATGTAAATCCCCTGTAGGGAAACGGAATTTACAGGCATTCATTGTTTTTTGGCATGCGTCAGCTACCCAAACATTTGTATTATTTATGGGCGAATTATCGACGCCAGTTACCCCATTCTGTAAACAAACAAAGAAAATTTGTTGACCCGCTGTTTGCAGAATAGTGCTGATAATATAGACAGAATCCCCCGCATTATAAGTAGAAGAGGAATTATATTCCCCTTTAGCGCTAATTGTTAAATTATAGCCTCCGGGTCCAAAAGATTTGCAATTTTTATCTGTTACCGGGTCTCCGGAGTATCCACAGGTAGTCGAATCTCTATAAATAAAACCACAACTATTCGCCAACATTTGTCTTCCCGGTAATTGAACGTTATCAATTTCTATAGGAGTAGCTAATTCAAATTGGATATAATCCGGGGTTTCTTGAATTTTTCTATTTACATAGAAAGTATCCGTAGTAAGGACTTCTGTTGAATCAGGGGTTCCCCATGGATTTGTTCCGTTAGGAAAATTTACAGCATCCAATGATCTAACAAAAACTCTTTTTCTAGTCACTGTTGATCCGATAATATCGGAGTTTCCTAAAAGAATTAGGGAGACGAAACCGCCGATATTACCAACTGTTAATTTTGGCCTAGGTAAAGTACCCTTACCATCTTTTTCCATTTGCTCTAATTTTATTGGGAAAGAAGTATATGTGGTTCCACCAAAAACAATAGATTTATAATTAAAATTACTTCCATCGTAAAAATCGTAAGTAAGTGAAAGGCCCGCGCTTGTACCATCTATACTCCATAGCTCTATTAGAGCGCTCGGGGTAAATAAAAACATTTCTTTATTTATAATATTATCGGGCATATCCTTTCCTTTCTAAATCCTTTTCCTAAAACTATATTACACAAAAAAACGAAGAATTTATTATAATGTATCAAAGACTTGAGTGGCCGTAACGGTTAAATCATTAATATTTTTGGATTTATGAGAAACTTTAAGCGAGCTACAAATATATTGAATGTAATTATCTCCCTGCAAAGAAGTAACAGTGTTTATTTTGATAGGGTCTACATTATTTTTCTCCTGAATATAATTTGTTATAGCTCTTACCTCTCTATCGGACCGCCCCGCAAAAGTCAGATTATAAACATTTTGAATAGAATTGATACCATTTCTTTGACGTTGAGAATAGCCATCTCCCATTTTTGCTTCGATTGTTCTAAAATTATTTTCAAAACTAGTATCATAAGACGGAATCCATCCAAATCCGGTTGTCCATGCGGGGTTTAAAGTCGAACTAATTGTTCCGGTTAAAAGCCCTCCCACACTATCAGGACCGGGATTAAAATATTTGGCGCTAATAGAATTTCCGTCTATACAACAACCAGTATAAGCAAAACCACCTGTAATAGAAGTTGTGATAAAACTCCCTTGTGTCAAAGGAGGCGTAATTGGGGTAGAAAGATTTATCGTGACAATATTATCTATTCTTGACCAACTAGTAATGCTAATACTCCATGTACTTAACGGATATTGGTTTGTATTATCTTGGGTAGCATAATAATATGCATCTTGAGAAGAATTTACACCGTTAATTACATCGTGTTGTTTATAATTAGAACCACCGTCCCAAAAAGCAAAAGAGAAATTTGTAGGTTTACTGCTCATATTTTATAGTTTATTGTTGAACGATCCCGGCGTTCATAGTTGGATTCAAGAATCTTCCTTGTTGACGGAAAATACCACCATTTCTAAATCCATTTTGAGTTAATTCGTTCCATTTTTGAGTGACGTAATCACTTAATTTCTTTGCTATTTCCGGGGAAATGCCATTACTATTAGCAGTCGCCGAACTTGTTCCATTATTGGCATTATGATTGATTGTTATATTAACGGAAGTATGGCCCGAAGAAGAATTTGTTGTTGGAAGAGTAGAATTCACGATTCCACCGTCTGCAAAAGAAGAAATAGACATTGGCGCGAAGTTTGAACCCCCAACCATTCCACCGTCTGCAAAAGAAGAAATAGACATTGGCGCGAAGTTTGAACCCCCAACCATTCCACCGTCTGCGAATCTTTCTGTCGCTGGGGTATATCCATATCCTAAGATAGTATAGCCGCCCTGCGGATTAATTTGCATGACCGGAACGCTTCCATTCGACATATTTCCGCTTAATGTGTTTCTCTGTGCCGCCGAAAGAGTTTGCTGTAACCCTGAAATTTGAGAAGCGGTTAAAGGCTTATCTTGCTGATTCAAAGCGGCGCTTGCCAAACCTAATATGCCTAGCCCCGCACCACTTAACGCTAATTTTTCTCCCAAACTTAAAGGAGCGTTAGTCATTATTGGATTTCCATATTGCGCCCATTTCCCCGCTACTTGTTCGTAATTCGGATCTAAAGGAGTAACCGTCATCATCGGTCTTGCTGCCCCCATTAATGACCCCGTTTGAGCATAATTTCCAGCCGCGCCTAATAAACCGCCGCCAACTGCTCCCCACAAAGCGCCTTTAACGCCTCCTGTAGCCGCGCCAATAGCCGCCCCTACCAGCATACCGGGAAGAATAAAACCGCCAATAAATCTTTTTTGCGCTCCACCATTTGCGAGCGCATTTAAATAATCCGGCCCTAATTTTTGAACGGCGGATTTTTTTACTACGAATCCGCCCGGCGCTAACATGGCGGGTACATCATCCCTCATTCCAGAACCTCCTCTTACCATACCGCCGTTAGCGAATTTGGAAACACCATTGTTTAGAGATTGTAATGTTTTATAACCAATGCTTTTAGCGGCTTGTGGAGAGAAATAATATTCGCCACCCGTTAATAACGCAGGAACTTTGCCACCCGTCGCCAGTCCAATAGGACCACCTGTATTCGCTATCGAAGAAGCGAAAGTTGAAGTCCAATCTCCGGATGGACTAATCCCGGACGAAGAATGACCAGTAAATAGGGAGGTAATACCCGCTCTTAAAAGCCCTTGGAAAGCTTGATCTGCCAACGCTCTAGCCGCATCACTTAACACCCCAGTTATAAAGGAGTTAAAAGCTTGTTTAGCGTTTTTTGCTCCCGTGATAAAATCGCCGAAAGAATTTGAAAAATGAGAACTTAAAGAATCGGCGGTACGGCTTCCCAAGCTATTAAAATCCTGCCAATCTTTCGTCATTGTCATTATTTTTTTGTGGAATCCAGACGAAAAGGCTTTCCATGAGAACTCATGAGGACTATCTAATTCTCTATTTTGTTCGGCAATTAAACTATTAATATTACCTTCATTTTGTTTGGCTTTTAATCTAGCTTGATAAATATCATTTACTAAAGATTGTTGTTGTTGCAAATCTTTAACATTTTGTCTAGCATAAGCTTCTAATTCATTCAAACCCATTCCCTGAATTTTACTAAAATCTTGTTGGTTAATACCCGGTGTAGAAATTAATTTTTGTTGAACCCCGCGAAGAGACTGCGTATTACTCAAAGCCGACATTTCACGGGCGTTTTGTATTTCTAAAGCGTATTTTTGAGTCGAAGCCGAAATTGTTGAAATATCACCGCTAGAAAGTTTATCTGATAAATTCGCTAAATTCTGTTTGTAAACATAATCAGAAGTTGCAGCGTTCATTTGGTCATTGAAATTTTTACTCTGGATCGAAGCGAGCGCATTTGTTATTGAATTGGAACGTTGTAATTCCGCATCGGCTTGTTGGGCTTTAACTCCAGCCTCTTGCGCTTTTTTGCCAGCTTCATCAATAGTTTTACTTAATCTACTAAAGAAATCATCCAGTTTTTTTCTATCGGCGCTTGATAAATATTGAGAGGTATTTTCAATGATTTTCTTCAAATCGCCCATGGTTGAAACCCCCGTTATATTTTGTCCGGCTAAACGACCTTGGCCCATAACCATGTTTTCGCCGCCCAAAGTATTCAAAATTTGAGCTTTCATTTGGTCTAATGCCATTTTTTGCGTTAGACTGAATTGCTGAGCGGTTTGAAATGCGTTTCTAGTAGCTAAATCACTTTGGATTACATAAGGAGAATAGCCGCCCACCTTCAATCTATATTGTCTATTAGCATTTGCGACGGCATTAGAAGAGGCCATGCTTTGCAATTGATTTTGTATATTAGAAGCTTCGGTATTATAAGTGTCAATATATGTCCCCTGAGTTATTCTTGCTTGTTGTTCCGGGGTAGTGAAATTTAATTGATTTTCCAAATTTTTTTGGGTATTCGATTGATTTAGCATGCCAATAAGGAAATCTCTAAGATTTTCTACCGACATATTATTCATTTGTTCTACAATTTTATTTTTTTGGTCAGAATTTAAATTACTTAATAAAGAATTTTCGATACTTTGAATTAAACTTTTTTTCATTGCATTTTTCTGGCCTAAAAATTGCGAAATATTTGGATTCATTTGTGGCACCGTGGGCGCACCCCCCATATTCATACTCAATGCTCCTGAATAATTCGACATTCCCTTAGGCATCCGCAATGACATTATATTAGAGACTCTTAATAAATAATTTGCTAAAGCCCCTTGATTTGTTCCCGAAGAGTTAAAAATATCTGGTAAATTATTTCTTAAATTAGTTTCTGTGATACCTTTGGAAAGTAAATTATTCCAAGCCGCGAAAGAAAGTTGGGCTTGCTGTTGGGTATCGACAATTCGCCCTTCGATTGCCGGTGTTTTTTCACCGTAAATTTTTAAATATTGCAAATCTGTCGGCGTTAATCTGGAAGCCGCATCCATAGCTTGTTTTTGCAATGACTGTAGATAACTTGCTGGTTCACCCCTAGCTTTCGCTTCTTTATATTGCGAAGAAAAATCTAAATATTGGGAAATATTTTGAACTTTTTCTTTATTTAAACGGATAGCATCATCGGCTTCTTGGGAAATTTCGCTAATTGATTTAGAAGTTTTATTAATTAATCCGATAATTGCCCCAGCTAATCCACCAATAGCGGCACCAAGAACAGGACCGCCCAATTCGGGGAAGAACATACCAATACTTGCCCCAGCACCAACTCCTGATAAACCGCCTCTCGCAGCACCCCATGCCATTCCGCCGGATGTCCCCGCTTGTCCCTCTGGCAACATTTGGGCTAAAAATGGAGCGGCGAGCGCCGCCATAGCTATTTTATTTTGGTTCTGATTACCAAACATTTTAAGTCTAGTCATCCATGATAATGCGGGGGGCTGTGAAGGTCCAATTAATCCAATGTTAGGTAATCTATTAGTTAATTCTTCTTCAATTTGTTTTTGCGCCGCAATATCTTGCCTTAATAAGCTTGGATTAAATTTCCCATACCCTAAATCATTAACAACTTGTCTGCGGACAGATGCGGCGTAAATTCGTTGATCCCCACTAGATAGCGCTTGAAAACCACCCGAGGCCACTTGTTCATTAATCGAATTTAATTTTGTTTTTAATCTTATTGCTGTTTTTTCCTGAACAATATTTAGTTCCGCTTGCCTTGTTTCTTGCGCCAGTGATTTTTCATAATCTGTCAATGAATTAACTAAAAGATTTTGAGTTGCGAATAATTGTTTTCTAGTCCCCCCGTTTTTAATAAAATCTTGCGATGCTTGATTAAACGCTGTATCAAGTTCTGTTCCGGATTTCATCAATGATTTTACTTGTTTATCAAAATCTTGAGTCAAAGTGGATGAGCGGCTTAATCCAAGGAATGTAGAATTTGAAGCGGGGTCAAGTGCGCCGCCTCTTAACTCGTTTCTAATAATTCTTATCATTTCATCTCTTGGTAATGTAACACCTCCAAACCCCCCCGTGATTCCTCCAAGAGATTCGATATTCCCTGTGCTTAAAGAGGTCAAATATTTTCTAATAGCATTTTCTCTAGCACTAGGTTCATTTATATTAAGATTGGGAATGCCTAACGATAAAGCTAATTTCGAAATTCCCGAAGAAGGAGTTCTATTAGCCATCCAATCTGAAATAGCGCTTGGAGAAGCTTGATAAGAAACTAAATGTCCTCTAATTCTTTGTGCGGCATAAAAGTCCGTAGATATTCCCGCTAATTGCTTTAAAGCCTCTTTTTGTAATTGACCCTTGGTTTGAGATAGAACGAAATCGGTAGCGTTACTTAAGCTAGTCTCATCCCCACTTGCGGCTTTTTGTAGTAAATCATTGACAGCGGGAACTTGTATAGAATAATATCCATAACTTGAGGGGTCTAAAGGTGTATAACCACCCGCTGCAATGGGTACGGCCCCTCTTGGTAATCCCATTCTGTGAATCATATGCCGATTAAAAATTGCAGACCCTCCTCCAGCGAAATTTTTAACTACAAATTCCCCCGTATTGGCTACGATTGGTCCATGTTTTCCACTACCAAAATCAAAATTATGGATTAAAACAGGTTTATCATGGATATGCGCACCCCCAACACCTCTGGCAATAGCATGGGATTCCGCTGATAAAGCATGATGAGCGCCACGTCCATGAGCGTAATTAGGAATATATCCATCCGCTAAATATTGGGTCGGACGGTATCCTTGTAATACCATTGTTTTTGCTAAATTACGACTTTCTTCTTGCTGAAGCGCTCCCGCCATAGTAGCTGCTTGTAAAGCATCTTTCAAAAATACCGCTTTTTCGGCTAACGAGGTCATTGTCGCTAATTGCGCTTTTAAACCATCATCACCCTGTCTATAAAGTTGATTAATTTGTTGCTCAGTGATTTTTAAATCCTGACCAATGCCAGCTTCCTTTTGTAAAGCCTCTATCGCGGAGGAGGTCAATCTATATAGAGTTCTACCTAATAAACCAATAATAGCGGGTCCGGCAGTAAAAGCTAATGTCCCCACCAAACCGTCTAAAAGTTTTTTTGCTATTTGGCCGCCAACACTTTCAGGCGCGTTAGAAGCATCTTGTAAAGCTTGGACTAATCCGCTGCTTAAAGCTCCTGAAATAGCTCTTTTTAACGGATCGCCTATAATTCTTTCTAGAGCTAATCCAATATTTTCATTAACCTGTTGATTAGCAACTCCTAATTGTTGAAAAGCTGATTTCCAACCTAAATTCATTTGCGCCAAACGTTCGGAAGCTTGGTTAGTAGCGCCTTGTGAAGTTTGAGTTGCGTTTAGGAAAACACTATTCCCTCTTTTTGATATATCATCAATAAGGGCTTGCATTATATTCAGATTTCTAATACCACCAACTAATTCTTCGCCAGTTCTACGAGAAGCTGCGCCCCAATTTTGATAAGACTTAACGAAATTTTCAAAAATAGTTAAAGTAGGTAAGATATTATTATGTAAATCTTTAACTGTAACGCCCATTCTTGATAGTTGTTCGATAGTGGTACTTCTTCCGGTTCTCTGTAATAAACTATTTAAAGCAGTACCAATGATTGCGCCACCACGTCCCGTTGTTTGTTGCGCAGCGGTTATTAAACCAATTAATTGATCGAAACTAACTCCAGCTTGAGCCGCTGTACTACCAACTCTTGAAATTGCTTCAATTAAATCTTTTGAAGAAACAGCGTATTTTTGGTCAACAGCGGTTAATTTGTTTAAAATTTCTGTAGAATCTAAACCACTTTTTGAAAAGCTATTAATAGTTGCAGTTAAAGCTTTTACGGCATCTGCCGCACCCAAGCCTGTTACGCGAGTCAAAATCATCGCGTCTTTTGTACGTTTCAATGTCTCTTCTACGCCTAAACCTTGATGCGCAAATTCTTTTGCTGCATCCGAAACAAGAGTGAATGAAGTTGCGGTTTGTTGAGCTATTCCAAATAAACTTTTTTGTAATCTATCCGCTTGATTGGTAGTAAGTTGAAAAACAGAATTAATATCCGCCATTTTTTGATTAACTTCCAAAAAGGAGCTAACCATAGCTTTCATTGATCTAATTGCACCGTCTATAAATAAAAAAGAGGTTCCTAGAGAAATTACGCGGGTGTTAGCTCTTTCAAGAACGGAATTTAAAGAATTAACTTGTTGTACCGCTACACCGAAAGCGTTAAAATTAGTCGAACCCAAACTTCTTTGCATTGTAGCAATTTGTTGCTGCAAAGAAGACATGGCCTGAGTCGAAGGCTTTAGATCATAAGTGAGTGTAACTGAAGACGGAGAAGAAGACATATTACTTTACCATTATTAAACCGTTCCTGATATATTATATATTACACTTTTTAAAAATCATTTTCTTTTCATAAAAAAGTCCATTAAATTACCTCCAGATTTGGCAACTTCTTCAGCTAATGTATTTTTTGCCTTTATTCCCAACGCTTTACTATCTTCCGGATTCACGCCAATATTAATTACTTCGTCATCCGCCATACCTTTTTCTTTTACTTCGTTTTTACCTTTTTCTACGGCAGCGGCATATTCCAAGAAAAGATCGGGATCATTTAATATATTTTTATCCCATGTCGAAACATCATGATTGGCATAGATATATTTAAATTGCGAAGCGAATCTAAGTAATGATACTTGGAAAAATGTTAATTCGTAAATAGGTTTTTTAAAAAAGGTTGTGAAATCTTCACCACAAACTGAAAAATATGCCTGAAAAAACGGTTGCATGGCTAATTTCTTTATATTTGTATCAGAACATAAGGAAAGCAGTTTATTACATTCGGAAATTAAAGTAGAAACCTCCTCGTTATCCATCCCGTCGATTTCTTCTACTGAAAATGCTTTATTTTCTAGTTCGGGGTCACGAAAAAGATTGTTTAATAAATAGAAATCATTTAATTCTATATCAGCGTAAGATTCACATGTAAGTCCTAATAATTGGTGCTTTTTTAATAGTTTTTGTTGTAACTTTTTTTCCTCTTCGGCGATTTGTTCTAATTGCTTTTTAACTAATGATGGTAATTTTAAATTCTTTTTTTTAGAATCTATTAATCCATCTATCATCATTCTTATCTCACTGATTTCTCTTTCGTCTTTTTCATCCCACAAATTATTTTCTTTTAAAATTTTTAATTTTTGTTCAACAGTCAATATTTCGTGATTTAGAGCATACGTATAAAATTCGTCATACTTTGTTTCTTGGTCGGTTTGATCTAACCAAGATAAATGTTTTATATAAATATCTTTAGAAAAAATATTACCCGAAGAAAACCCTCGGGTAATATCACGAAACGTTTTTTTGAAACTATCCATTAACTAACCGGAGAAGGAATTGTGATATTAGGTTTCTCTTCTTGTTTTGCCTTAAGCTCTTTTTCA
>JAEHJW020004731.1_pt1 | contig 19387 bp, 22 predicted proteins | sample 9271431 | NCBI WGS metagenome assembly JAEHJW02 | reverse complement strand
TCAACAACTTACAGAAACTTTCTTGCTGCTGTTTTTGCTGGTGTCAGTTACGGTGCCAGTTGGAATTAAACGGGCAACAGCAGCGGCATTGTGCTCCGGGCCGAGATGGGAATAGCGCATTGTCATCTGGATGCTCTGGTGTCCCATGAGTTCAGCAACGGTGCGGATGTCCACACCAGCCATGACTAACCGGCTGGCAAAGGTATGGCGATTGCAATGCCAAGTATACCCGTCCACTTTGGCATCCCGCAATGCAAGCCGGAACCAGGAATTCGGCTTTACCAGATGCCCGGTAAAAGACGTTCCGAACACCAGCCCGATTGGATTCCTTGCTTTCAGTGTGGCCAAAGCAGACAGGGCAACATCATTCAGTGGGATATGCCGGGAATGTCCATTTTTGGACTTCTGGACTCTTAACAGCTTCCGTTCCGTGTCTATGTCTCTCCAGTCTAAGGAATACTGTTCTGAGGCCCGCAGTCCTGTATGGAGCGACAGCATTAGATCGGGCATACGATTGGGCCATTTCTTTTGAATGACGGCTACAAGCCGGGATTCCTCATCATTGGACAGGTAACGTATCCGGGCATTGTCTTCCCGTTTCCTTGGCAATCGAGTAACCGGGTTGCTGTTCACTTTCTCCGCTTCAATCCCGATCCGGAAGGCCAAAGACATGGCGGCTAAATATCGGTTCGTTGTGGCTGTGCTCCATTTCCGTTCCGTTGCCATTCTGTCCAGAATGTCGGCAATGTCAGCGGGTTTAATGGACGCTGCAACTTTATTCCCGATGTATGGACTCAGGATTCGGTAACGTTCCCTTAAATCCTTGGTCTGCCCTTTTCCATTGGCGTGCTCACTGTGTCTATTCGCCAGTGCTGCCAGATCATCGAACGTTGTTTTGTTGCTGCCCAAATGGGAAGGCAACTGCTTGCCAGCTCTGGTATCGGCTTTCCGGCTCTGATACAGGGCGATTGCATCACTCTTCCTGCCAACTTTCTCCCTGTGCAACTTACTGTTGCCATCTGTCCAGCGAACCCACCAGATACCGGAACCGGGTTCCTTTTCGTAGACTCCCCTTGCCCTTGTCTGTGCCATATCACCTACCTGCTTTCTTTTTCTTCATTGGCTCGGAATGGTAGACCTGAAACAATGCTTCCTGTAATCCACGGAAATAGCCACAGATGTATAAATCTGCATCCCGTTCGCTATCAAAGTGTTTCAATTCGCACAAGGCTTTCAATGTAGCCGGATATGTGCTGGCAGTCCACACACACCAATCGGCTGCATCACGATCCGTAGCAGGATCGATAACCATACCGCTTATCATGGGCAACACTTCCTCAGTGAATGCCCGCAATGCTTCAGCAATGTCTACGCCACTTGACGAATCCATAAAAAATCCCCCTGCAACAACATACACCTGATTAACGAAAACTGCTAGTCAGTTGACCATAAACAGGAATGCCCTGAAGAAAACATCCTTCAGGGCATCTGCGTATCCGGCAATCCGGGCCTTATATTATTTCCCTTCTCTTTTAATCGACATACACGAAATATGCTTCCATTGCATTCAGCGCCTTAACCATGGCGACCTGTGCATTCTTTGTCAGCCTTATCATCCGAGCGAGGTCAGCATTATCGTTTTGGGAGAGGTTTCGATTCTTGTAGCGTCTCATGTCGAGACGACAGTAGGTCAGAGTCAAATACTTGTTGCATATTTTGAAATAGTCCATCATTTCGCTCATGGTCACTCCCGATTCGCCTGATCTTTCTTCGAAATATTTCGTCATTTCTTCGATTGTCGGTTTCTTTTCTTCTGCTATTTCAGTGTCCATAACATCTCCTCTTTCGGTTTAACTGCGTTGTCCATAGGCCCATACGATCCGGGCCTTAGTTAATGCGGGCATCCGGGGGAGATGCCCTGTAGGTCTACTTTCAGCATTGATCTTTGTAACGGATAATCACCTCTGTATTGTCAGGCGACATTTCTGCGGATTCGACGTTTGGCAAATCCAGCAGAGCGAAGATGAGTGGATTGCATTTCCGGCGATCCGCCAGACCTTCTTTCCGTGCCTTGTTTGCATCATCGATGTTCTTTTGCGTGATCTTGACTGCGATAGGCTGCCCCGTTGCGCTTTGAATATTCATAAATCCTCCAATTCCCTGTTGTCCTGCACCCGTCCACAGCCCGGACAATCCGGGCCATCATCTTTGCTGCCTTCCCTTCAGTTGTCAAAGACCCAAATCCGCATCGGCTGGCCGACAATTCAAAGCATACACCATAGGTCGTATGTCATGTCAAGCACCATGTCATTTTCTTTTCCACAGGAGTATGACTCTGATATTATCGGCGTATGGACATTCCAGGGATTGCATCGGTTTACTCAAAAGAGAAGGTCACAGAGGCCATTAAACGCAGGCACATCTTGCAGCTTGAACTGATCCGTGTGGAACACTTCATCGCGATGGCCGTAGGACTAGGATTCGCCGATCCTCTAGATGTTGTGGAAGGCAGGTTCTCAGCAGAGGACGCCACAACAATGCATAAGGATGAGCTAGAAAACATTCGGAAGGAAGAAGCACTGGCGGGCGAGAAAGGCCGTGCATTGCTAGCAGCAGCAGAGGCCCGCGTTAAGAAGGAAGCTGGCCTTAAGCCTCCGAATGAAGGCACCCTGAGAATGCGGGTGCTCTCGGAACTGCTTTACCGCAATATGACCATCCCTGAAATGGTCAAGTTCCTAAAAGCCGATGGCTACGAAACACAGTCCAAGAAACTCAGTGCAAATGTCACTGCTGCTCTGCACCGAATGAAGAAGCGGGGCGAAGTGGTCAATGTATCCGGCAAGTGGTCGATAACGGAAATTGGCGCTGATCTTCTCGGCGAAGGCAAAGGTTCTTTCGTCAAGATACTGTGATCCTCAGCGGTTCCCTTCCAGGCCCACTACTCCGTGGGCCTTTTCCTTCACCAGAACCGTTAAAACATCGCTCCAGGATTCGTTTTAAGCGATTCCTTGACTAGTGGTAAGGGTTTAGTACCTTCCTATTGCCAGATCACCCCACACTCACATTAAGAACAAAGGCAGCAAGGATGGACGGTACGGGGATGCTGATTCCATTAACTTAAGTAGTGGCATTCCGCACCGGAATGCCATGGCAGGAAATACTACCTTTACAACATCCCCGGCTGCATTTGCTTTTCATATGGTATGTCCCTGCTTGCGGGCCGCAAGCAGGGTATTTCTAGTTTCCTGAATCCTTGTTAGTTTTTGAGTGAGTGGGTCTTTTGAAAAGGTGACACCGAGGTGACAGCGGTGACACCGAGGTGACAGCGAGGTGTCACCACTTAAGTGGTTTATTTTCTTATAGTTAAGTACCAGGTGACAGCGGTGACAGCGATTTTGAGTAAGTAGTCTATAGAGGTATTTATATAGAGAGATAGGAAGCGCAATTTCGCTGTCACCGCTGTCACCTATGGCGTAAACTATTGTACACATTGAGTTTATAGGGTGACAGCGAATTATTCACGCTGTCACCTCGGTGTCACCCGCTGTCACCCATGGTCAGGTTCAATGCTCGCCAATTCACTATAGTAGTTGACGAGGGTAGTAATAATAGTCGCATCCTTGCTTGCCTTTGTCCTTCCGGAGTGGATTAGAAAACCGATAAACCGCGTTTTGGAGTGTTATAATAATAATAGTTAGCAAATAGTTGTCGGAATAACCAAAGACCCGAAAACAATTTTGATACTAATAGAGTGTCGGGGTAGCTCCCCGATGCTGCCAGCGTAGTCCATTCAGTTGTCTTCCGCTCATCTCCCCGGTGAGCGGAGGATTAAATCGATGGATTGCAAAGGCAAATGGAACAAACTTCATTTTCGTCATTTTCATGGTTTATACTAGTTATAGAACGTTGCATTAGTAGCTGAAGACAACTTCTATACTATAAGACGTACAAAGAAATTTCGGGCTGGAAACGGCCCCGTGGTGGATCAAAGTTCGTACCGCCGTACCAACGGCAAGCGGGAGTTAACCCGTGGGATTGCGACTAGGATAATTCGGGCAATATGTTAAGAGCCTGCAAAACCTAGATCGTAGTTGGGAGCGATGGAAGGCCACGTTAATATGTCACAAGCTAAGTCCAGTGTTTACCCGTAACATCCTGTGATAAGCCCTAATCAGACTTCCTAAACCTACGCGTCTGGAAACCTCATCGGCTCCGTTACTTGGATTGCTGTAGTTCCTTCGACAAGTGCCTTCTCCTAGTAGATATACTAGGATAAGGCATCGTGTTTCCTATCCCACCACCCTTGGATATATCTTAGCCTTGCAATATACATCCAGTCTTTAGCGTGAAGACATCTGCTTGTAGCATAGTAGAACTACCTACATAGACCATATCCCATATGGTCTATTTTTATTTATATCTATAGCTAGGCGATTGAACATCACAACACAGTGAATAAAACATGCTACAGTGATGCACAGATGACCTACCTGCAATAGTTAGACCTGCAATGATACTTTCCTATGCCAGCGATGCAGTGAACGCTTATAGAGTCTTCCAGCCAAACTCATGATTATTGGATAACTAATGTTATACTATTAATAGGACAGATAATCATGGACGCCAATACAACACACCCTAAGCCATACGGCTACATTTACCTAATCACCAATCAAGTTACTGGCGCCTACTATGTTGGCCAAACAACAAAAGGGATCTATCAGAGATTCGATCAACACATGGCCAATGCTAAAAAAAGATGGACTACAGTTCCACTACAACAGGCCATCCAGGAATATGGCTATTGGAATTTCATCCCTCAGCACTTGCATACCTGCTACTCACAGGAAGAATTGGATGATATGGAAAAGAAATACATAGCAGAATACTATTCCTATGTAGCTTACGGCGGATATAACCAAATATACGGAAATAAAAAGACTGACATTCCTCCGCCCCCGCCTCACGATCCAAGCAGCCCAATAGTTTGCAAGAAACTGCCATACATCAATCCAAAATCCAAATATGGCATTACTGGATTACGAGTACGTGGATAAAACCAATCGAATAGACCGGAAGATTGCAGAGAAAGAACGGCTCCTGCAAAAGGCATGGTACGAGAAAATATCAGGATTGAAGGTAGATGAGATACCAGACAATCACCATCCTCGGCCTGTAGGAACGATAGTTAAAGAAAAGTGATACATAACCCTACCCAAAGTCTAACGACGCTTCAATCCAATGCTAGAACCTCAATAAAACGGCATTCCTGAAACAAGAAACACTGCTCTACGAAGACCCTCTATGACCTTCCCACGTAATGAAGCAAAGCAAGCCAGTTTAACAACTCGCCAGATGTGGACAGGCGGGCCGTTGAGAAGACAGTCCAAGCCCGCCAGTCATAAAGATCAATATGTCTGTAGCAAATGCAAGTCACCAGTAGTAGGACTACATAGGATTCGTGATAGCTACTGGTTATGTAGTGGATGTAAAGCAGCCGATAGAAAATAATTTCAATTATTTTTATCAAAAGGGTCAAAAACAGCTAATTATAGTAAACCCATTGTTATACTATTAATCAGAGCAACTAATTATTGCTCTGTTACTCAAGGGTCTGAGGCCATCATGCATGGTGGCCTTAGAATAAAAGCCCGGAGTAGCGAATAGATCCCCCAGGAGTAACACATGAATTACACAAACAAGCTACCAATAGATATGATCCAACATATTCTCAACCTTCACGGATTCACAGGAGCAGGTCATCTAAGAGGAAGACTATTCCTTCAAGCAACCCCCTACAATCGACGCCTCACCACCATAACGTTAGTGGGTTGGATCAACAATGATACGGATATTGATTCATGCAAGAGTTTTTTGACATCCGAATTTCCATGGAAGTATCGTAGGATTCTGTCCAAACTTAGAGGACACACGATAAGAACAAAGGGCATCTCTACCGAGAGGATAACCAGCTATGAATATGATTTCGAGGTCACCCCAACAGATTGGATAATCTAGGTCATCCCGAGGAGTAACACAATGGAATACGCCAAACAGTTGCCGGTAGATATGATCCAACATATCCTTCGGATCTATAAAATAAACGATATAGGTGATATGCGAGGTTCGATATCGATAGTGACAGAGGCTTCTACTTATAATCAAATATGTATGAAGGCATGGATAATTGGCCCTAATGGTCGCCCTCGCCCTCGTGGTGGGCGCACAATAGTACCACGATCAAAGTTCCCACTACGCTATCGCTTGATCCTGTCAGAACTTGAAGACCATTCGGAGGAAAACAGCGGCGAATACGCATATTGGTTCAATTTAACAGCATCGGACTGGATCAAGTAAATGAAACTTAGATCACCACTAACAGGCGGCTACCAGCCCAGCCATTACATAAAGATTATCGAAAAGCAGGAACTAGAATTATCACAGTTAAAGATCGAATTGGAAGGCCAACTTCTACGATCCAAGCAATTGCAGAAGACAATAGATAAGTTGGAACGGAAATTAGAACATGAATCAAAAGGTACCTGCACCACTAGCAATTCAGTCAGATAACAACTACTCAGAAGGGAACCAACGATTCAATGCACTGCGACCACAACGGACGTTAGTTAGTAAAGCATTCGGAGTTGGACGCTTGCCAGTTAGAGTAGTGACAGCCGAAGAGTGGGTCAAGATGAACGAATACTACCCGATCATCTTGGCAAGTAGTAACTAGGTTTTAGACTGCCATTCGAGCAGCAGTGCGAACTCCCAGAGAGTCCATTTTATTTAATGAATGGAATCGCACAAATGAGAACACCAAGGAAATCAACTGCAACACGTAAGTACAACAGACGCAAACCACTAAAAACATTTGAAGAACGTATCGATGGTAAATATATCACCGATCCCACCACAGGCTGCATGTTGTGGACTGGCGCTGCACTCCGTACTGGCTACGGTCTGCTGGCAACATCTCACGGACAATATGATTACGTCCATCGGATTGCCTACGAAAACGAATACGGGCCAATTCCAGACGGACAACATATCCACCATCTTTGTGGGAACAGAAATTGCATCAATGCAAGTCACCTAGAGCTAGTTGGCAGCATAGCCGAACACATGAATAAACACATGGTTGAACGGTACGGCTGGATGCTGGACACTGTATTGGACATGAGGCTAGAAACTAAGGATCTATTGCGACAGATCGTCAACAACGGGAAAAGCTTAGTAGATATACAACGTGAAACAGGAATTCCAAAAGAAACATCCTCGTCACGTTTAAGGGCAGCACGAAGGAAAGCATTAGCAAATGACACGCGAAGAATACCATAACCTGCTTAAAACCAGACGGGCCGAATTAAACAGAAGCATAGAGCATCGCCAGAAGGTAAGTAAAGCAAAACTAGGTAAGAAATTTACAGATGCACACAAGCAAGCCATCACGCAAGGAATGATCCGTCACTGGAAGCAACGGAAGGCCAAACAATGTACAAATGTGACTTAGCCCTTCAGTTCCTTGGAATTGCATTAGCAGGAATCGCAGCCGGAATAGCAATTACTTTAGCTATAATTAAATAAGTGGCAACTACTTTGATACTATAAACTAGATCGGCAATGTATCACCTGCAACTGCCCGGCTGCCTAACAAATAATCCACTAGTCATCTTCGGCAAGTGAGAAAAAGAAAAAGGCCACTTGCATCCTCTGCTAGTGGCCTTGTACTACCTTATTGAAATTCGCACTACATCTAAGACAAACAATAAGATGAAGTCCGATCTATTTATAGAGACAATATTAACTGGAGTACCACATAGGGAAGAACGCTATGCGCTATGACCTTCGCCACGGAGACTGTTTAACAATAATGCAGGACATCCCTAGCAAGTCTGTAGACATGATTTTATGCGACCTTCCCTATGGTTGAAGGAACCACTGACTGTAGATGGGATACCATCATTCCGTTTGAACCTTTGTGGATAGAATACAAGAGACTTTGCAAAGGCCCAGTTGTGTTATTTGCAGCACAGCCGTTCACTAGCAGGTTAATAATGAGTAATTTATCAGGGTATAAAACCTCATGGGTCTGGAATAAGAAGCAGTCTGGTAGCTTTGCCAATGCCAAATATCATCCCCTAAAGATAACTGAGGATATTCTAGTCTTCGGTAACACATCAGGGAACTATCATCCGATAATGCGGACGGGCCGGAACAGACGCAAAGGCACAGGAGTTAAAACTTCTAACCAGATTATTATCGGGTTAAGACCTTCAACCGAATATATATCCGACCAATACTTCCCAACAAACATCCTTGATGATTTCCCATCTGCTAGAATTAACCGGCTGCATCCTACTGAAAAGCCCGTGGCGCTACTTGAATATTTAATTAAGACATACAGCAACCCAGGCGCAACAATCCTTGATAACTGTTTTGGATCGTGCAGCACAGGAATAGCGTGCTTGAACACTGATAGAAACTTTATCGGAATCGAGTTAGATGCCAACTACTACCGAACGGGTCTAGCACGTATGCTAGAGCATCGCAATGCACAAAGAAATAGCTTACTACCCACACCCATTCCACAATGCCCTGCAAATCCCTTAAACCATGTTCCACTCCAGGATGTGGCGAACTTACCGAATTCCAGTATTGCTCAGCCCACGCTAATCTAACTAACCGGCATGATAAATACCGTGGTTCCTCTGCATCACGTGGCTACGATAAAGATTGGGTGACGGCCAGAAATCAGGCTATGAGACGTGACTTGTACATTTGTCAACATTGTCTGCTTAACAGTAAAGTAACACCAGCTAAAGAAGTTCATCATATTGTGCCAATCAAACATAATCCAGCATTGCGGCTAACGCTCACTAACTTAGTTTCGTTATGCAGGGATTGTCACAAGGCGGCGGAATCACAGATATGCAGATTGTCTTAGACATAGAGAATGATTCAGTAAAGATCAGTGGAACAAAAGACGGCGCTACACATACAGTCACTAAGCAATTGCCTGCTGAAGATAGAGGAAGACTGTACTACGACACACTAGATTTCCTATTACGTTATAAAGACATGCCCTATGATCCACCACGGAATAACACACCTGTATTGGACAGAGCATCCAACACATGAATACAGCAGTACATTTCAGCAGCCAAACTGACCTATGGAGCACACCACAGTATCTATTCGATGAATTAGATACGGAGTTTCACTTCACCACTGATGTATGTGCAAATGCATCTAATGCGAAGTGCAAACATTTCTACTCTGTAGAGGAAGACGGCCTAAAGCAAACATGGAGCGGGATCTGTTGGATGAATCCTCCATACGGTAAAACCATAGGCGAATGGGTAAAGAAGGCATACGAATCGTCCTTGTCTGGCGCTACAGTAGTTTGCCTACTACCAGCCAGAACAGACACAAGATGGTGGCACGACTATTGCATGAAGGGCGAGATACGTTTTATCAAAGGACGATTGAAGTTTGGCACAGCAACCAATAGTGCTCCATTTCCATCTGCAATCGTGATATTCAAGTCTGCCAAAAAACCAATCATTCCTAGCAGTCAGACCATCAACACAGGAACCGGCCATCCATAACAACAATCCTCAGCCTAACTAGAGAACGTAGAACCATTCCTAGGCTAACCAATAGCATCAAGTACGATATAAATCATTTCTATTGCCAAACACCTAACAGAGTTATACAAACCAGTGCAAAACCTGTGCATAAGGGGATATGCCGATCCGAAACGTGTAAGTCCTTTGTTTGCTAGAACCAGCAGCGGGTGCTCTTTTCGTATCCGCATAACCAAAAGCCAGCCAAAACACTGAAAACAACCAATTTAGCCATGCCTGCTCTACCATGTACCAACCCCAGTTGGCATGTACCAACCCACGTGAGCATGTACCAACCTCAGTTGCCGTGTACCAACCTCAGTTGGCATGTACCAACCAAAGACAGATTATGCCTCTCCTAAAGCCCCTCGAAGCCCACATCCTATCCGGTTCCATCGAACATGACCCAGCCCGGTTCAAAGATCGGTTAGCTGCTCCTAAGCATGATGCACCATTAGCACCAGCACCAGCCTATTTCAATGATGACCAAGTAAGCATCTGGAATGAGGTAGCTGCCCAATGCGTGCCAGGCAGCATGACGTTAGCAGATTCGATCCTTATGGAAGTCATTGTAACTCTTCTCTATAAGTTCCGTAGGGGCGAATTGAATGGCATAGGCCAGCAGCTATTGGTAAGCACACTGATTCAATGTGGAATGTCGCCCATAGCTAGGGGTAAACTTCAGCCTGTAAAGAAAGACATCACCAACAATCAATTTAACGTGATCCTAAACCAGAAATCCTAAGTAATACCCGCTTCACCAATCTGCACGAATACCTTGCATGACTCATTCTGAAAAATCCAGACAATACATAGCCGATGTGTTATCAGGATCGATCCTTGCCTGTAAACAGATTCGCCAGTCATGCCAGCGTATCCAGGATCAATTCCAGAAAGCAGAATCCGATCCGGACTATCCCTACTACTACGATCCTAAGCAGGCTAATCGGGTATGCACGTTTGTAGAACTGTTACCTCATGTCAAAGGACAATGGGCGGCAAAAGGGGAAAAGATAAAACTTGAACCATGGCAATGTTGGATTATCTGTAGCCTCTATGGTTGGAAACGTAAACAGGACAACACTAGACAGTTCCGTAGAGCTACCTTAGTAATTCCGAGAAAGCAAGGCAAATCGGCTACCCTAGCTGCCCTGCTTGTATATCACCTGTTAGCAGATAACGAATTTGGAGCAGAGTGTTACTGCGGTGCTAGCAATCAGAAGCAAGCACTGGAAATCTTCAGCATGGCACAGGCCATGATCCGGAACAGCCCGGACTTGATAGAAGCCACTAACGTACAAATCAATGCAGCATCCTTAGTTGTCTACCAGACTAACAGCAAGGCCAGTCCAGTTATTGCCCGGCCTAAAGACGGTTCCAACGTATCCTTTGCCGTATTGGACGAAACGCATCAATGTACAAGCCTAGACCTGTACGAATCATTCCAGACAGGAACAGGCGCAAGAGAACAACCTTTATTAGTCTCAGTAAGCACTGCTGGATTCGGCCTAGAGAATCCTTGTAAAACACTCCAGACCCAGGCAGAGAAAGTCCTAGATGGTGTCTTTGAAGATGATGAGTTATTCCCGGCTATCTGGACAATCGATCCAGGCATTGACTGGAAATCTGATACAGCCCTACGAATGGCTAACCCCAATGCCGGCATTTCCGTAAAGATGGATTTCTTACGGGCTGCACAACGGGAAGCAATCAATAATCCAAGCAAGTATGCATCATTTGCTACCAAACATCTGAATATAACAGTAAGCAGTGGAACAGCATTCTATTCACTAGATAAATGGCAGCTATGCGATAAGACAATCAGACGGGAAGATTTCAAAGGTGAACCATGCTGGATTGGCTTTGACTTATCCAGCAAATTAGACCTAACAGCCATTGCCCTGATATTTAAGAAAATAAATAATGATACTATTCATTATTACATCTTCACAGATGCGTTTGTACCTGAAGACGCTATAGCAAATAATGTCATCTACCGGAACTGGCACGCCAATAGCCGAATCCACTGCACAGATGGCAACACAATAGATTACATGGCACTAACCAATCACATCCTTGATTGTGCCGATAAATACAAGATTCAGGAAATAGCATACGATAGCTGGAATGCAGAATTCTTTGTCCAATCCCTGAAGCCTCTACTATCCACCAACACCAAGTTTGTAGATGTGCCAATGCGAGCTACTCATCTATCAACCCCAATGCAGCTATTGGAAGAGTTGATGTATTCCAAACGAATCCACCATAGCAATGATCCGGTTCTAACTTTCTGCATAGGAAATGTAGTAGCTAAACGATTCGGTTCGAATCTACTAATGCCCACTAAAAATAAATCGGAAGACAGAATCGACTGTGCCGTAGCTGCATTACTAGCACTGTCCAGGGCAAGCCTGCATAAAGCAGTGAAGAAGGAAGAAGCATCAGCAGCCGTTAAAGCACGCATAGCAGAGGTATTTGCAGAGCAAGTGAGCAAGATACAAGGAACAAAGTAAATGGCAGAAGACACATCAACTATCGGGATACTGTTAAAACTCACAGGTGAGAAAGAGACATCAGCCGGTCTAATCAAGCTGGAGTCCATGATCCGTAAGTATGGAGAGTCTGCAAGGACGGCGGGCCGTCATTCTGTGTCATCCATGCAAGCGTCATCTGCTGCCCTTCGTGCTTTGCATGGTGGATTCGAGAACAATATCAGGGCTGGTGAACGGTTCCTGTCAATGCTACCCGGTGTCGGCAAAGCATTACAGGCTGCATTCCCTCTGATTGGTATAACTGCCGTAGCTGGTGCTGTATTTGAAGCCGGTAAGAAGATTTACGAAATGGGAAAGAAAGCGGAGGAAGCTGGTGGCAAGATACAACAGGCGTTCCAAAAGCTACACTATTCCGCACAGCAATCGAACGATGAATTAGTCCTATCCACCGATAAGATACGTGATCAAATAGCCGTATTGGAAGGTAAGCCACGCAATGGATTAAAGGATGCGTTGGATGAGGCGAAAGTATCAGCCGATAAGCTATATGCATCCTTAAGCAAAGACAGCAATGCTCTTACTACATTGTTCAAATCCGATCATGTAGGCATAGGCGGATTGTTGGTCAACAAAGGTTCTACAGGTGACACCGAAGACGACATAAAGAATGTCTTTGCCAATATAAACACATTGCAAAGACAGATCATAGACGCACAGCATTCGGGCAAATCTCCAGAGCAAATCAATGCTACTGTAGCCGATTTAACCAGTAAGATTGCTGCTGCTAGAGACGCTGGTATTGCTCACTTTAACCGGCAGGCGTCTACGCTTACACAAGAGCAAGGATTTACCCAATACTATCAACCTTCGATCAATGAGTATGCAGGCGCAGCAAATGTACTGAAAGATCAGAAATACCATGCACAGGATCAGAAGGAACACGATAGAGCGGAAGCCGACCTAAAGACAGAACAGAGTCAGAAACAAGCGGCGGAGCTAGCGAAACAGGCAGCAGAGCAACAGAAGCGGGCTGCTGCAAAGCTAGAACGTGCTTCCGAAGAGTTTGCCAGAACCATCAATGGCCACAGCCGTATCCATCACACAGCAGTAGCACAAGCCAAAACATTAGCCAAGTCACAGGCAATGGATGATGATGAGTTTCTACGCCAATCCCGTATCTATCCAATGTGGATTCAAGGCAGAGCAGCGCAGAACCAAGCATCCATTCAGCAAAGCGGATATAAGCTATCCGGCATCAATGCAAGGTATAGCAGACAGCTTCAGGCTGCACAGATAGACAATGCCGTTAGCACAGGCCAGATAAGCCCACTAGCAGCAGATGCAGCCTACACACAGATGGACACTCAGCAGTTCAACCAAGAGATTGCTGCACTTGTCCAACAGCTACAGGACATTAACAGCGTTACCAGTGGCTTATCCCTATCGGCAAAACAGGCCCAGTCTGCAAAGATCAATAACCAGATTGCCCAGCTAACAGGCAGATATAACGTACAGCACTATAAGGATGTCCAGGCCCAGCAGAAAGATTCCCCTATGGGAATGCTGCTAAACCAGACCCGTCTACTTGCCCAGCAATTCTCCAATCTAGGCACAGCCATCTCTACAGTGATGCAGTCATCCTTGTTTATGGCCAATCAATCCTTGGCGTCTGGACTCACAGGACAAGGATTCCATGGCAAGCAATTGGCCCTAGGAGTGGCACAGAACGCCATAGGAAATGGACTCCAGTATGCAGAAGGAAAAGGTGGATTAGCACTTATCCATAGCCTCAGCAACGGACACGGAAAGCTAGCAGCAATGCTGAATAAGCTAACCGGCCATGGAAAGCCCACAGGGACAGCATCCGATCCTTTGTATGTGGTAGCTGCTGGTGGTGCATCCGGTGGTGGTGGCTCTAGCATTTCTTCCATCCTGAATGGAGTTATGGGATCGGGTTCAACAGGAATAGGCAGCGTGCTTTCTTCCGGCTCACAGGCTGCTGCCAGTGCTGGTGGAATGGCTACAACCACATCCACACTTACAGATCTATTGCCAATGGCTGGATTCGCCAGTGGTGGCCAAGTGGCAGGTGGAATCCCGATTCTTGTAGGTGAACATGGACGGGAAATCTTCACACCCGGCAAAGGTGGTGGATACATCACACCAAACCATCAGATAGCCAGCAATGGCACCAGCCAAAGTACACAGAACATAACCATCAATGCACAAGGCGCAACCGATCCGGCTGCTACTGCTGTAGCTGTGAGAAACGCCATCCATGCATCCAGCCGTAGAAGCATTCAAGCCAGCCTATACACCCAGCACGAAGCAAAACAACGTTCTCCAATGCCCTACAGAGGCTAATCTGCAAAGGAACACCATGTTTAAGAAATACCTATGCATAACTGCATTGTTTTGTCTGTCTTTCACTCCAGCATTTGCCACCACACTAACCGGAACGGTAAAGAACCCGGATGGAACAAACTTCAATGGAACAATCTATTTCCAGTTATCGGCTAACACCACAATAAGCACAGTAACACTATCCACTGGCTATGTATGTCCAGGCCCGATCTACGTTAATAGTGCAGATACCATTGCAGCGCCTATTGTCAATGGAGCATTCCAAACCACAGTCAACCTGTATGACAGCCAATGCACACAGCCTGCCGGACTTCGCTATAACGTCACCATTGTTTCGTCATCTGGTGTCCAGCGTAATCAACAGTGGGTTGTAACTGGCGTAACGGAAGATGTAGGCTCAATCGTGCCAGTCACTCAGGCTAACGTAATATTCAATGTTCCATTGCTAAGTGGTGGAAGTCCAGGCCCACAAGGCCCAGCAGGCCCACAAGGCCCAACAGGAGCTACCGGCCCAGCAGGCCCAGCAGGCCCAACAGGAGCACAAGGCCCAGCAGGAGCAGCAGCAACAGTAGCAGTAGGTACAACTACCACAGGTGCAGCCGGTTCATCTGCTAGTGTCACTAACTCAGGCACATCCTCAGCAGCTACACTTAATTTCACTATCCCACAGGGAGCAACTGGCCCGGCTGGTGCCACTGGCCCGGCTGGTGCTACCGGCCCGGCTGGTGCAAATGGAGCAGCGGCAACGGTCAATGTAGGCACAGTAACAACGTTATCTTCTGGCGCAACACCCACCGTCACCAATGGTGGCTCTACATCAGCAGCCATTCTTAACTTTGGCCTTCCCGAAGGTGAACCAGGCCCAGCCGGGCCAAACACGGTCACCACAACAACCACTTCCAATATCAATGGCCTATTAGGTGCAAATGGAACAAACGTTATTGCCGGTACAGTTGCACAAGTCAATGCGTTGTTACAGACAGCTACAGGATGCACCACATCCGGTTATACTTATTCGCCACAATCCGGCACCTGCATCGATCCAACATCAGGAGCTTCTGTATCCACATCTACACCAACACCAATCAATGGTCTATTAGGTGGGAATGGTACAGATGTAGTCCAAGGAACCCTTGCACAAGTAAATGCATTGCTACAAACGGCATCAGGCTGCACCACTGCTGGCTACACCTATTCACCACAGAGCAACACTTGCATAGCATCTTCTGGTGGTAGTGGCGTAAGCGAAGGTGACGTTTCCTCAACATCCAGCATTGCACTGAATGCAACTACCACAGTTAAGCACATCCTGATGTCCACCAACGTTACCAGCACAACAATAGCGGCTGGATCGGCTGGTTATTGTTTCTCTATCCAGATCACAGAAGATTCCACTGGTGGTTACACATGGGTCTGGCCAAGCAATGTAGTTGGTGGAATGCAGATTGATGATATTGCCGGAGCTACTAATTCTCAGCGCTTCTGCTGGAGTGTAGCAGACAATCAATATGAAGCTACCGATCCCGGTAGTTCTGTTGACATGTTCTCAGCGCCACCTTCCGGTGCAACAGTATTTGCTAACTTAACCAGTCTTCCCTCGTCATCATGGGTAGCAATGGGCGGCTCATGTTGCGGTAGCAGCACAGCTACAGGGTCAGACAACACAGCATTTAGCGTAGCTGCTCCGGCATTGTCGAATTCAGCGGTTGAGTTGAATGCTGTTGAAGGTGTCGCTCCGAGTTCAACCACAGCAAACACTGGTTATAACATCCAGGCTTTTGTACCTGAATCCTGCTCTGCGTTGCCGGGCGGAAACTGCACCACCTACACCCATGCACTGATGGATGTATGGACATTTGTACCTGCATCTTCTCACACCCTACAAGGCATGGAAGGGCCGAATTTGGTCACCTATACAGGAAGCCATCAATACTATCCATCCCTGCAATGTGCCACGCATGGATCAAGCGCAATCACATGGAACGTGTGGAATAGCGCCGGTTCAACGTGGGAAACTACAAACATTTCCTGTGCAAACTACTTCAACTCGAAGAATCAATGGCATCACATCCAGATTGAATACATCCTTGATTTCTCAGCCAACACTATGACTTATGGCGTGTTAGCAGTCGATGGTCAACAGGTTTTCAATAATCCGGTTGGTTCCTACAGCGGATTGTCAGACACCACAGATGCCGCATCGATCAAGCCACAATATCAGCTTGATTCTGAAACGAACTCTTCGACCACAGCAACATTTACGTCGAACTTCTACATTGACAACTATAACGTGACCATCTACTAACTATGAGTTTACCCATGTTTAACGGCTGGCAAATAATAGCCGTACCTAATAATAAATACCAAAGCGTGGATTGGACTGCCCACGACAATGTGGCTACTACCGTTTCACCGTGGACAGGGCAGACACAGACTTACGATTGGCAATCATCCCGCTTGTCTGGTGTGGTAACACTTCCACCACAACAGGGAGCAACTGCTGCTGCTTGGACTGGTTTTCTTTTATCTTGCCGTGGCCCGCTGAATGCATTCGTCATATCCGATTCCAGCCAAGTGGTTCCATTCGGTCAAGCAGGGATCAATCTAACTCCCGATCCTAACTTTCTTCAGCCTATCGGTTCCGTATGGTCACAGCCTGATGCTAATTGGTTCATTGCCAATGGATTGGGTTATGCATCCATGAATTCCATAGTTATTGCAGGTGCGGATAGCGGCAATCAGGGAACGTCATTATCTAGTGCAATATCCCTACAAGCAGGCCAACCCTACACACTGTCCTGTTACTTCAATGCATCGGCACTAACATCAGGCCATCTTGGAATTGCTGTAACTAACAATGCAACCACAGTGAACTATGCAGCTATGACATGCACTGGTGGAGCACAGCAGCTAACTACCACATTTACAGCACCAGCCGGAGTCAATGGTGCAACCACTGCAATTGTCTACATCGGATGTGAACTATCCGGAGCTACTTTCCCACTGAATAGCATTGTATCCTTTAGCAATATTCTCCTAAATCCCGGAGCACCTGTAGTCAATGGCGCATCACAGACAGGCTACAGCGTAGTAACGAATGGCTGGATAGCTAACACCACTGGCGTATTGCTCCCCGGCGACTACATAACAATTATGTCAGCACCTATCAATGCTGGAGATATCTACATTCCTAGACTGTATCGAATCACTCAGCAGGCAGACACGGATGCATCAGGTAATTCTACTTTATCCATCTGGCCACAACTAAGAGAGTCACCAGCAACAGGAGCTAAGATCATCACCCATGGAACGTCTGGATTGTTTCGCTTGGCACCCGGAGCTAAACCACAATGGCACAAGTCATTCGATTCAACTATGCAAATGAGTTTCCCTATTGTAGAGGCACAGTAACATGCCACGTAATTTGACATCAGCCCAGTTAACTGCATTGTCACAATCCACTGTGAGAATGGCTATACTGACAGATTTACAGTTCACCAATCAGGCTATCCATCTATGGACAGGAACCGGCCCGCTTCTCTTCAATGGAACAACTTATCTAGGTGTTGGAACATTAGGGAAAGTATCCACCATCACGGAAACACAGACATTGATGGCGCAAGGTGTATCAGTTGAACTATCCGGCATCGATTCTCAATCCTTGGACATCCAGGAAGTAATGCAATCGATGTCCTTAAAGAACACAGCAACATTGTCCATTGTCTTGTTTGACGAGTCCATGAATGTGATTAGTGGAACGCCAATTGCCAGCTATCAAGGATTCATGGATCAGGCAACTATAGATGAATCTGGTAGCACATCCACCGTATCTATCGCCTTAGAATCGAAGCTAGCTCAACTGAATAGATCTATCAACTGGACGTATGCTGCACCTGATTGTAACTTCTGGAATCCAGCAGAAGGCGCGTTTCAGTGGTGCGTGTACATGGTGGATTATGTTTTCCGTTTTGGAAACTAGCAAGCCGATTCAAACACCTATAAACACTAGCTATTCTGTACCATCCCAATACACATAATGAAAAGACTACACAACTGGCAAACCCTATTAAGGGATGAAATCCTAAAGCATCATCGACCATTCCAATGGGGAGATAATGATTGCTGCATTTTCGTTTGCAACTGCATCCAGGCAATAACAGGCGAAGACTTATATGCAGAGTTCCGTGGAAAGTATAACGATCAAAAGTCATCACTGAAGGTTATGCATGACATTGCAGGATCGGTGCGGATCGAAGATGTAGCTGCATACGTTACTGCAAGGTTCAATATGCAGGAAATCTCACCCTATTATGCCCAGCCCGGAGATATTGTTCTGATGCCAACAGGCGAAGATGGCCAGTTAATGCTAGGAATTGTTGGACACAATGCAAAGGATGCATACATAGTATCTGCCGAAGGAATGCGTTACTTAGAGTTTCACAAGATAGCCGTAAAAGCATGGAGAATTAGCTAAATGAGTAGAGGCGTAGAAGGATTTCTCCTAACAGGTGTAGGGCTGGCAATTGACGCCACAGCAATCATGCTGCCCGGCCCATGGACACCTGAGCTGCTGGCACTTGGCACCAGCATGGCTATCAGCGGAATTGAAATGTTGACCATGGGGCCACCAACAACACCACAGACAGTTAAATCTCCTGTGTCACCATGGCAAATTGTCTATGGGAATGTCCGTTGTGGTGGAACCATGATTGACTGCAACTCCTACGGATCGGATGGCAATGATTTCAAGTATTGCGATATGATCATAGTCCTTGCTGCTCATCCCACAGTTGGCGTTATCCAGCACACAGAAACGATTGAAGGTGACCTTGCCCTCAGAATGCGTACCCCATATGCGCTGGGGTTGAGGGGACAATCCCGTAGTCGTCGAGGTTGTGGGAGTGT
>JAEHJW020008521.1_pt1 | contig 19394 bp, 28 predicted proteins | sample 9271431 | NCBI WGS metagenome assembly JAEHJW02 | reverse complement strand
TGGGATACTTCGCGCTACTACTGGGCAGCCGGTTGGTGTCTGCGATTCGCGCCGGATTGCGCAAACGGCCCTGAGTGTGGTCGTAAGGGGTTCCCTATCTAAACTAGCCGACCCGATAAAAAACTTTCATCGTTCGAGGGGTTGCATAGCTCTAAAGGCTTGCTATAATAGCATCCAGCAGCAAGCAAACACCCACCCAGCTAGGAGAACGAAAATGAACGCAACACGTAAATCTCGCCGCAACCCCGCCTATGCCGAGCTTGCCCGGGCTGCGGGGGCAGCGCACGAAATCCGGCTAGTGGCTTTGCGCGAGCTGGAGTCTCGTTTTTCGCTCGCCATGGCCGAGATCGAAAGTCGTTCGCGTGCAGCGCTGGAGCAGTTTCCGGTAGCCGCACGTACGGAGCGCGCCGCAGTGCATATGGCTTTTGCTCCTGAGTTCTGCGCCCTGCGCAAAGCGGCCTCCTCCGAGCGTGATGCCATCATAGCGCGTTATGCGCGCGCTTATGCTGAGGCGGAGGCAGCCTACGAGGTCGCGCTCGCCCAGTTGGAGAACGTGGCATGAACAACGCTAATCCGAAAACGTCGCGCGCCGCCGCCGTAGCTGAGTATGACCGCGCCACGCTTGCCGCGCTCACCATCTTGCGCCACGCCGAGGCGGCCGCAGAATCCGAGCTCCAGGAGGCGATTGAAAAGGTGAACAAGCGCTTCCAGGAGGAGCTGCGCCTGTGCGACAAACTGCATAAGTCGGAGGAAGAGCGGGCGGCCATCTGCGCGTGCATCGGTAACCTTTTTTTGGAGATGCACCAGATGGCTGCAATCACGCAGCGCTCGATTCAAACGCGCTACCGGGCGGCGTCCGCAGCGGCCGAGGCGGCCTACGAGGCTGCTCTTGCGACGGAGGTGTGCTATGAGCGCTAAGAAAACAGTTGTCGCCTACAAAGGGTTTGACTTGGCGCTCAAGTGCCGCGATCACCAGTTCGACGTCGGCAAGACCTACACCCACGAGGGCAACGTGGAGGCGTGCCGGAGCGGCTTCCATGCCTGCGAGTACCCCCTGGATGTGTTTGCCTCCCACGTGCCGGCCCACTCGCGCTACGCCATCGTTGAGCAATCTGGGGTGCTCTCTCGTCACGCCGATGACTCAAAAGTGGCAAGTAGCGTCATCACGATCAAGGCTGAGCTGTCGTTGCATGACCTGATCCAAGCCGCCACTGACTACACCTTCACGCGCGCACAGAAGGTGGATGGATCGACGTCTCGTGGCGTGGGTAAGGGCGCCAGCAGCACCGGCGACTACGGCGCGGCCAGCAGCACCGGCGACTACGGCGCGGCCAGCAGCACCGGCGTCCAAGGCGCGGCCAGCAGCACCGGCCGCCGAGGCGCGGCCAGCAGCACCGGCCGCCGAGGCGCGGCCAGCAGCACCGGCGACTACGGCGCGGCCAGCAGCACCGGCCGCCGAGGCGCGGCCAGCAGCACCGGCGACTACGGCGCGGCCAGCAGCACCGGCGTCCAAGGCGCGGCCAGCAGCACCGGCCGCCAAGGCGCGGCCAGCAGTACGGGCTTCCAAGGCGCGGCCAGCAGTACGGGCTTCCAAGGCGCGGCCAGCAGCACCGGCCGCCAAGGCGCGGCCAGCAGTACGGGCTTCCAAGGCGCGGCCATGGCATCCGGTTATGAGGGCCGCGTCATGGGGTCCGACGGGAACGCGCTATTCCTGGTCGAGCGCGATACCGACTACGTCATCGTTGCAGTCTGGGCCGGAATTGTCGGACGCGACGGGATCAAGCCGCATGTCTGGTACGTCCTGAAAAATGGCAAGCCGGTCGAGGTGACGCAGTGAGCGAACTCACCATCGCCCAGCTTCCGCTCCCCGAGCGCCGCGACTGCGCCATCCGCGAGGCTGTACGCGTGACGGCCAAGCGCCTGGGCACCAACGCGCACGACCGCGAGGTCGCGGTTCAGTGCGCCCTGAACGCCTACCGCGCGGGGTCGAGTGCAGCGGCCGCCGTGGCGCGCGGGACGCGGTATCTGAGAACTGTTGGAGGTGAGCCATGCTGAAGCGCACATGCTGTCCGTACTATGGGAAGGTTGACAACCGCATCAAAGAGCTTGTCAGCCAGCTAGTAGCCGAGGGTCGTTTGGACGAGGCTTCCAAGCTTCGCAGGGATCGCCGGGATGCGATTCGCCGCAAACGGGCGCGCTATCTGCGAAGCGTGGGAGGTGTGGCATGAGCGACCAGTATGAGCCGATTAAGGAGTATTGGATCATTCGTGTTGGGGAGCAGGCCGAGGAGATCAAGCGCCTGCGCAAGCTGTTGAATGACGCCGAACTCAAGATTTCGCACTACTCAAATTATGTGGAATGGTTGATAGCTGAGTGTAATAAATTGACCGCCGAGCGCGACGCATGGCGCAAGCTGGTTTTGGAGCACAACACGTTGCGAAACGCGCAGTGCAGAAATTGCCGCGAAACTTGCGGTGATTGCTGCCCCGCCGCTTATGTCATCCACGTGCCGCCCGAACTGGAGCAGTCGCCATGACTGATGATTACGCTGAAATGCTTGCTGACTGCTCGTCTATGAAAGCTCGCCTTTCCACGTGGGAAAGGAACTTTGTTAAGTCGCTCCAAGCGCATATTGATCAAGGGCGCACGCCTACCGCAAAGCAGATCGCAGTGCTGACCAACATTTGGGAAGACCTCGATTGGCTTTACGACGAAGATACTAGTGGAGGTGCTCCAGAATGACCGACATCCTGACCTACGAAGCCCACCGCAACGAGCGTCGCATGGCACGCCTGCGCGACCACTACACGCACGCGCTGACCATCCGCGAGCACACGGAACTGATCGAGCGCGGCGAGGCCATCCGGCGCGAGTGGCACGCACGACCGATTCCGCAGCATCGGGCGCTGGTTCAACTGGAGAAAACGCCATGACCGTCACACAAGCTCAAGTTAAAGAGGCGTTCGACTGCATTTTGATAGCGCTCGCGCCGCGTTTGGACGCAAACATCTGGCGAAACTTGCGCATCCTCGTGGACTACATCCAGCAGCACGATGATCAAGCTGCGCAAGTGGAGAACCCGTGATGCACATCCTGCGCGTTCAAGGCCACTATATCGGCCAAGTGCGCGGCATCGGCTGTCGAAACTGGCGCACGGTCACCGGCAAGTGCCGATCCGAACAAAGCGCCCTCGACGGTGCGGTAGCGCAGATGGGCCACCATGACAAAAGCGTGCGCGCGATCCGCATCGCCGTCCACATACGTGAAGTGTCCTCGACGGAGTAGTAGTTATGACCACCAAAACGACGTCCTTTGAAGCCGCGTGGAAAGGATTCTGCGCGCGCCTGGATCAGATCAGCGCAGAGAATAAGGAGCTGCGCAAGGCGAACATGAAGCTAAGCCATGAGGGGGCCGAGCTGCGCCTAGAGCGCCGCTGGCAAGCGCAGCGCATTGCTCAGATGCTGCACGCGTGCGCACGCGTGCAGCATTTGGCGCGGCTCGAGGAGGCGATTGCAGTGCCTCCCGCGTCTGGCGGCTTCCGCGAGATTGCTCAAGCGCTCGATGCAATCTTGAAGGGGGACCCCCCTCCGGCTGCGCTATAATACGGGCGATGTATTCCAGGAACGATGCCATGACTAACCTCCCCGCTCCCCCCACCGACCTGTGGACGTACCAGCAAGTGTGCAAGTTGTTCAGGCGCAGCTATCCGACCATTTATCTTTGGCAGCGTTACCACGGGATGCCCACGTACAAATGGCGCGGCCGCAACATTGGGTTTCGCCCCGAGGAAGTGATCCGCTGGGCGCGCCTGACCGGACGCGTGATCTACCAGCGTGATGTCGAAGTTCCTCACATCCCGACCCGGCCGGCTGCGGCTGCGGAGAAAGCGTGATGGCCGCCACACCCGCACGCGCGCGTCGCCACCTGATCGCGCGCGTTTGTTTCCAGGAGGCGTTTGAGGCGTTGGGCGGCGTACCGGCGCTGGTGCGTTGGGCGCGGGCGCACCCGGGAGACTTTTACAAGTTGTATGCGCAAAAGCTGATCCCCACGCGCATCGAGCCCATCGCCGAGGAGGGCGACGGCCTGACCCCGCTGGCGATCCAAGTAGTCTTCGCTACGCCCCCGGAGCCGCGGACGATCCAAGGGAGTACTGCTATACTGAGCGGGCCCCGCCTGCCGGCGGAGCATTCCCTCTCTTGAGACGAGCCCGTGCCATGAAACAGACTGCCAAAGATCGCCGCGACGAAGCCGCAGCCGGCCGCCGCAGCAACGAACGTCCCGCCCATCGTGAGGCCGAAGCGCGCGGCATGCGCAAAGCCGATGATGGGAAAAAGGACCGGAAGGATGACTCGCGCAGCAAGCGCGCGGATTCCGATCGCGGTGATCGCGACGCCGGCGGCATGATGCCCGATCGCGGTCCTCCGTTGTCGTTCCTGGGCGGTACTGGTGGCGCTGTAGGCGAACCCGCGCCCCCGCTTGCCAACATTCCGACCGGCCACGGTCCGGAATAAACTGCGCGCTCTCCCATGCAAGGGCCGCAGGGCCCTTGCATTGGAGCGCGCATGTTATAAGCTACCTAGGCCCGGTACGGACGTCTCCCCACGTGCGGTACCCCTGGCCGCCATCGCTGCGCGCGCCGATGCCTCCGGGTAGCGCGCGCCTTCGTTGTTTCGCTTGAAGCATTGGCAGGAGTAGGATCGTGGATCTGACTACCAAGCAACGCAAGGGCATCCCCTCCAAAGAGTTTGGCATTCCGCCCAAGGGCGGCAAGCCCGGCAAGTACCCCATGGAAGATCGCAAGCACGCGATCCTGGCCAAGAGCTATGCCAAGACTGAAGAGGAAAAGGGTAAGTTGTCGAAGGCCGAGGAGAAAAAGATCGTGGACAAGGCCGATCGCAAGCTGGGCGAAAAGCCAGCCTTCAAGGGCAAGATCGAGTCGGTGGACAAGGGCAAGACCCGGAACTGGACCGCGCACAAGGAAGCGAAGTACCAGGAAGCCAAGCGCGAAAAGAGCCGCTGAGGCTTGCATGCTGCGGCCTCGTCCGGTTTCCCCGCCCCGGCCGCCGGCTGCTGTAGCGGAGTTCCCGCCTAAGCTGGCATGCTTGTTCAGCCCGGCGCGCTACAAGGTCGCTTACGGCGGCCGAGGCGCCACCAAGTCGTGGTCCTTCGCCCGCGCGCTTCTGCTGCTGGGCGGTAAAGGCGCCCCGCTGCGCATTATCTGTTGCCGCGAAATCCAGAAGAGCATCCGCGAAAGCGTCTACCTGTTGCTGGTTGACCAGATCAAAGCCCTAGGCCTCGGCAGCTTCTACCAAGCGCTGGCGACGGAGATCCGGGGGAAGAACGGAACCACGTTCACCTTTCATGGGCTGCGCCACAACATCGACAACATTAAGTCGCTTGAAGGCGCGGACATTGTCTGGGTAGAGGAAGCGCAGACGGTCTCGGACGATTCCTGGACCAAGCTGATCCCCACCGTGCGCAAAAGCGGATCGGAGATCTGGGTCTCGTTCAACCCGGAACTCGAATCCGACCCAACCTACCAGCGGTTTGTCCTGCGGCCCCCGCCTAGCGCTGTCGTGGTCAAGCTGACCTACCGGGACAACCCCTGGTTCTCCGGGGAGCTTGATGCAGAGCGCCGCCATCTCCAGGAGCAGGACCCGGACGCTTACTTGCACGTGTGGGAAGGCGCAACGATCCGTCACCTCGAAGGCGCCGTGTACGGCGCCGAGCTGCGCGCCGCCGAAGCCGACGGCCGGATTACTCGCGTCCCCTACGACCCCAGCAAGGGCGTATCCGTGTACGTGGATCTGGGCTGGGGCGATATGACCTCGCTCTGGTTCGCGCAGCGCGTCGGCATGGAACGGCGCGTGCTGCACAGCTACCAGAACCGGCACAAGCTCTGGCAGTACTACTTGCAGTACATCCAGAGCCGTGGCTATGTCATCGAGTGCATTTACCTCCCGCACGATGCGGAGTCCGGTTCAATTGCCGGCCTGAGCGTTGCTGTACAAACTCGCAACTCCGGCATGACCTGCCAGGTCATCCCGCGCACGGACAACGCAGTGCTGCTAGGCGTGAACGCAGTGCGCAACCTGTTCCCCTCCTGTTACTTCGATGCAGAGGGCTGCGAAGACGGACTACAGGCGCTGCGCCGCTACCGGTACGAGGTCGATGCGCACGGGAACTATGGCAAGATGCCTGCCCACGATGACGCCTCCCACTATGCCGACGCCTTCCGCTACCTCGCCACAGCTGAGGTAGGCAAGCGCCACCAGCCGAAGCCGCAGGCGATTCTGCAAGCGCTGCGCGGAGAAGCTAAGCTATTCAGGCCCGATCTGCCCAACAATTGGATGGGGCGATAATTGTTCATCATTCTGGAGATACCCCCATGAACCCGCATCTCCGCGTCGCGATCAGCGTGACTCGCCCCGACTGGTATCAGGATGCCTCTGAGCAGCGCGATCGGGCTAGCTGGCATGCGCAGAAGGCTGAGGAGCAAAGTATCCTCCTGCACCACGACAAGGTCGAGGCTCACCGGCACGTGAGCGAAAAGCACTCCGCAGCCGCCTTCTGCTTTGATCGCGCGTCGCGCTGCGCAAGCGATCACCAGGATGCCTACGCCAAAGATCATGCTGCGCGCGGCAAGGAGCTGGACCGCGAAGCTCGCGCGCATGCCGAAGGCGCGGGACTCGAAACCTACCCGCTCGATCTGTCTAACACCCTAGGAGCCTCCCATGGCGACGGCCCGAAAGTCGGCGGCTTCTGATCCGGATGACGCGCTGATCCGAGAAGCCCAGGATCGGTTCGATTACGCGACGGGCTACTACTCGACGGCGCGCGCCCGCGCTCTCGAGGACCTCAAGTTCTACTATGGCGATAGTGAAAACGGCTACCAGTGGCCCATCGAGGTGCGCCGCAACCGTGAGCTGGAAGCTGCGCCGACCCTGACCGTCAATATGGCCCGGCAGTTCGCCCTCAACGTGGTCAACGACGCGCGGCAGCACAAGAGCGACATCAAGATCGATCCCGTCTCCGACCAAGCGACCTACGAGGGCGCGCAGGTCATGAGCGGGATCATCAAGTACATCGAAGCGCAATCGGACGCGACCAACGCCTATGATCAAGCGATCCTTAGTCAAGTACAAACGGGCGTCGGTTATTGGCGCGTGCTGACGCGCTACTCGAGTGACTGGTCGCTGGAGCAGGACCTGGCGATTGATCCGATCCCCGACATTTTCACCGTGCTGTTGGACCCCGACACGCGCCAGAAGTCCAAGAGCGACATGCGGTTCGCTTTCATCTACGAGGACGTGCCGCGCGACGTGTTCGAGAAACGCTACCCCGATTTCAAGCACGTGACCGATCAGGTCGGCTTGACGGGTCGCACCGCCTGGCGCGATGACAAACACGTCCGCGTGGCGGAGTACTATCGGCGTAAGCCGATCCGGTTTGAGCTGGTCGCCGTGCTCGATCCGCAGACGCGCAAGATCAAAACCTACCGCAGTGATGAACAACCGAAGAAGATCTGGGAGAAGCTGATCGCCGAACCCGGCGCCCGCACGCGCGAGGTCGAGTCCTACGAAGTCGAATGGTACAAGATCGTCGGCTCCACCATCGTCGATCGTCGCACGAAAGCGACCGGTGATCTTTGGCCCGGCACCACCATCCCGATCATCGCCATCGTCGGCGAGGAATCGATCATCGATGGACAATACGACTGCCGCGGGCACATCCGGTTCCTCAAAGATCCCGGCCGCATGTACAACTACTGGACCAGCGCTGCCGTTGAACAAGTCGCGCTCCAGACCAAGACCCCGTGGGTAGCGCCTGCGCGCGCCATCGAAGGTTACACCGAGATCTGGGGCACTGCCAACACCAAGAACTACAGCGTGCTGCCCTTCAACGACATAAGCGATGAAGGACAACCGATCCCCCCGCCCCAGCGCGTAATCCCGCCTACCATGGCCCAGTCGTACCTGCAAGGCATGCAGATCGCACAGATGGAGCTGCGCGCAGCTTCAGGTCAGTGGCAGGAAGACATGGGGCAGCAATCCAACGCCCAGTCCGGCATTGCGATCAATGCCCGCGTGCGCCAGTCCAATCTATCTACTCAGCACTTCATCGAGAATCTAGCGGTCGGCTTGACCTACACAGGGCAGATCCTGATTGAACTGATTCCGCGCATCTACGACACCAAGCGCGTGATCCGGATCCTGGGCGAAGCCGGCGAAGAATCGCAAGTGGTCATTGATCCGGATGCACAACAGGAGTACCAGGCGCAGCAGCAAGCCGCGCAAGCGCAAGCGAAACAGAAGGCATCGATCATCTTCAATCCGGGGTTCGGCAAGTACTCTGTAGTGGTGGAGGCAGGCCCATCCTTTGCTACACGGCGCCAAGAGGCGTTCAATGCGTTGGCCCAGATCCTCCAGGCGAGCCCACAGCTGATTCCGCTGATCGGTGACATACTGTTCCAGTCGGCCGACTTCCCGCTTGCCGACGAGCTCGCTGAGCGCTTGCGCCGCACAGTTCCGCCCTACGTCCTCGGCCAAGGTCCGACGCCGCAAGAGCAGCAGATGATTCAGCAGATGCAGCAGATGCGCCAAGCGCTCGCGCAGTTGATCCAGCAGGCAGCGGAGCGGAAGATCGATGACGGCAATGGTCTGGACAAGCATGCCATCGAGGAGTTCCGGGCCGAAACCGAACGCCTCAAGGTCTTGCTGGGGGGCCTTGCGCCCGAGCAGCTTGCGGCTGTCGTGCAGCAGGCAGTTACCGAGACACTCCAAACCCGATTGCCCAATGTGCCCGCAGGCGAAGGCAACGCGGCGCTACGCCCCGCGCATACCCTACCCCAGGGGGTAGGCAGCGATGCGACCCAGGCGGCGCTTGCGCAAGCGTCTGCGCAGCCGCAGCCGGGCTCGCCGCCAGGCACCAGCCCCGGACCCCTCCAATGAACTATCTCATGGCGCGCGAGCGGCGCGCTCCGTACTCGCCCGGCCGGCGAGGCGCAACAAGCTGGAGAATGCACCATGGCTGAACAAGATAATGCGTTGACCAACCCAACCTCTGGATCTGCCTCTGCGGACGCAGGCGCAGCACCTGCTGCACAGATCCCCCAGCGACCTGTCAGTGGTTCGGATCCGGCTCCTTCTGGAGATCCAGCAGCCACTCCCCCTACAGGCGGATCTGCTGCTTCTGGAGATCCGGGCAGTACTGCACCTACAGGCGGATCTGCGGATGGGGGCACTGATCAGATGGTCCCGCGTAGCCGCGTGGACCAGATCACTCGCGAAAAATGGGAAGCGCGGCGCCGCGCGCAGGACCTCGAGCAGGAAGTGAACAACTTGCGCGCCGCTCAGGCTGCACTGCGGCCGGAGAACGCGCCACTGCCGGCGCAGTCCCCTACCAGCGCCGTACCGACTCCTGATCCGGAGGCCTTGGAGCAAGTGATCCAAGCTCGAGCGCGTCAGCTTGCGCAAGCCCAGGCCTTCACCGAGCGCTGCAATGCGACCTACCGGCAAGGTGTCGAGGATCCGACCACGCCCGGGTTTCAGGAAGCGCTGAAAGGGTTTGATCTGTTCGGCGGCTTGCAGCGCTACCCGGATCTGGTCGAAGCCGTGGTCGCGGTGCCCGATGGTCATCGCGTGCTGCACCATCTGGGCACGCATCTGGATGAGGCCGAACGGATCCTGTCGTTGCCGCCTGCGGTGCGCGCCATGGAACTGGGGCGCCTCAGCGCGCGGATCACAACTCCAGTGCCGCGTGCGACGGCTGCGCCGACCCCGCCGGTTCCGATCCGCGGCAATGCAGCGTCGGCCGAGCCGGGTCCGGATGATCAAGGCCGGTTCAATGATCAAGCTGCCTACCGGGCTTGGCGCGCGAAGCAACAACGCGGTCGCTGAGTGCTCGAAAGCCGAGCGCAGCACCTTGCGCCCGGCTCCCTTCTCCACTATGCTGAGCGCACTCTCGCGCAATGCGAGAGGCTTGCGCCAGATCTGAGGTGACTCGCGAACACCTCGCCCCCGTCGCGCCTGCATGCGGTTCTGCTTTCTCTGGCACCGGGCTTGAAGCGTTTCCTCCTTCCATCCCCTTCTCCTTTGAGGTACCCGTGCCATGGCTAACTCGATGCTCACCATCGACATGATCACCCGCGAAGCTGTCGAGCTGTTCCGCAACAGTAACGCCTTCGTGATGAACCTGGACCGTCAGTTCGACTCAGAGTTCGCTCGCTCCGGTATGAAGATCGGCCAGACCCTGCGCATCCGCCTGCCGAATGACTACACCGTCCGCAGCGGCCCCGCGCTCGCCACGCAGAACACCAACGAGGTCAACACCACGCTGACTGTCGCTACGCAGAAGGGTGTCGACCTGTCCTTCAGCACCGCCGACCGCACCATGAACATCCAGGACTACAGCAAGCGTATCTTGGCGCCTGCGATCAACAACCTGGCGGGCGCTATCGCGGCGGATGTGATGACCGGCACGTTGGCAGCTTGCCGCATGATCAACGCGACCACCTCTGGTGCTACCGTCACGCCCGGCATCTCCCAGCTCGCTTCGATCGGCGCGGTCATGGATCTGAACTCCGCTCCGCTGGGCCGTCGGTTGGGCGTCCTGGATCCGATTTCCGATGCGCGCATTGTGTCGGCGTTCACCGGCTTGTTCAATCCGTCGCAACGCATCAGCCAGCAGTACGAGAGCGGTGCAGTCAAGAGCGCTTTCGGTCTCGATTGGATGCGCGACCAGACGACTCTGAAGTTCACCGCAGGCAGCTATGCAAGCTGCGTGGTAGATGGCGCGAGCCAGACTGGCACCTCGCTGATGATCACCGCACCGGCGGGCGGCGCTACGATCAATCAAGGCGACATCTTCACCATCGCGGGCGTGTATGGCGTGAACCGCGTCACCAAGCAGTCGACCGGGCAGCTCCAACAGTTCGTGGCCACTGCGCCGCTGACGCTGGCTGCGAGCGCGAGCGGCGCCCTGAGCATCTACCCGGCGATCATCCCGGGCGCTTCGGGCTACAATCCGGTGACCGGTGCCAACGCCAATCAGTTCCAGACCGTGACAGCTTCGCCCGCGAACAGTGCAGCCATTACCCCGTCGCAGGCGGCCAACGAAACGGTCCGCCGGAACATCTGCTTCGCCGCGGAAGCGATTACGCTGGCGTTCGCGGAACTCGAGATGCCGCGCGGGGTGCACGAGGCCAGCCGCGTGACGGACGATGACCTGTCCATTCGTATCATCACCGACTACATCCCGACCACGGACCAGATGGTCACGCGCTTGGATGTGCTGTACGGCTACACGGTCCTGCGTCCGGAGTGGTGCGTCGCGCTCCTCGATCAGCTTTGATCTCCTAGGTGGGTGATTGCGCGCGAGGCAACCCCTCGCGCGCCCTTTTCGAGGCGACGCCATGAACGACATCCAACCCTTCACCCCCATTACGCAAACCGCATCGTTGACGGTCGGCACCACGGCTGCATCGACCACGCTACCCACGGTACTGCCCTCTGGGCAGTTGTCCGGGAACGTGCAGGTGCTCGTGACCAACCTCGGCGCCAATCCGGTCTACCTGGCGTGGGGCCCCGGCAACCCAGCCGCAGTGGTCCCGACGCCCGGCACGCTGGCTAACGCGGTGCCGCTGCCCCCCAACTCCCAGCGCATTTTCACTCTCCCTGACGGGCTTACAATTTCCGCTATCGCTGCTGCAACGGGGAACGTTGTTTTGTTCAACGTGGGCATCGGCGACTGATTTTCTAACAGGAGGCACGCCCATGTACAAGTTCGAAGAGTTCCCGAAGTGGATCTACTCCGAGATCAAAAAGGAGATGACCATCGTCAAGGACGCCATCGAGGAGGCGCTACATCGCACGCCGCCGCCCCCGGTCACCGAAGCTCCGCCCGCAGTAGAGCCCGCTGCGCCTCCCGCGACCGTGACTGAAAAGCTGGAGGAGTCGGTCCACGCTTCGGATGCGGGCGTGCCAGGCATCGCGCCGCGGAAGATTGAAGCGCGCTGATCGTGTTCGCGACCACGCCACAGCAGCTGATCAACCTCGCCCTGAAAAAGATCGGGGTGCTGGCTGCTGGGCAGACGCCGCTGGCGGATGACATCACCGACGCCTTCGCCGAGCTCAATCTGATGCTCGCGGAATGGAACTCGCAGCGCTGGATGGTCTACCACTTGATCACCCAGAGCATCGCATCGACCGGCGCGCAGTCCTACACGATTGGTCCCGGTGCGGACATCAACGTGCCGCTGCGCCCAAACAACATCGAATCGGCTTTCTTTCGCCAGAACAACATCACGCCGCTCTCGCCGGACTACCCTTTGCAGATCGTCGCGGCGCGCGAGGACTACAATCGGCTGCGCCTGAAGAGCTTGACCGCATTTCCCCAGTACCTGTTCTACGACAGCGACTGGCCCGTCGGCACCCTGTACCCGTGGCCGCTGATGATGGGCGGCTTGTACACCTTGTTCATCTCGTACAAGGACACGCTCGATTCGATCCAGTCCACCGACATGCAGATCAATCTGCCGCCGCAGTACTACGCGGCGATCTTGTACAACCTCGCTGCGCGCTTGCGCCCGAGCTACCAGCTCCCGATTGATCCAACCGTGGCCGCTCTGGCGGCTGCAAGTCTCAACGTGGTTCGCGGGCAGAATGCGCAGGTGCGCACGCTGCGCATGCCCGGCACCCTCACTCGCGGCGGCGTGTACAATCCCTACACCGACCAGGCTGGGTGACGCATGCGCTTTCCCGCGATTACCGGCTACCGCGCCAGCACCCCGGTCAAGTCGGTTTTGACCCAGGGCGCTTACGTGGCGCGCAGCTTGATCGCCGAGGCGCAGCGCTGCATCAACCTGTACCCGGAGCTTAATCCGCCGGACGCTCCGTTCCCGACCACGCATTACCCGACGCCCGGGCTCGCCCTTTGGTCCAGCGCGCCCTCGAACGTTGCGGGCGAGGCGCGCGGGATCTACTACTCGACGCGCGGCATTCTCTACGCGGTCGTGGGCGAAAACCTCTACACAGTCAACCGTGGCGGCGTCTGGTCCTACGTTGGCACGCTCGCCACCCGCTCCGGACCCGTGGCCATGGTGGACAACGGGAACGTGCTGCTGGTGGCGGATGGCCCGACGCCGCTCCAGGCCGCGCAATCGCCCGTGTCTTCGGTACAACTGGTGCCCAGCAACGCGGGGCCGCAGCCGCCGATTACCTACTGGGGCGTGGGCAATGTGGTGCAGTTGCCGGGCTTGATTGAATGTTCGATCAATACGGCCCAAGGCACCACCGGCAATCAGATCTACGTGCTGGCACTCGCCTACGCCTCGGTGGGCGGCAATCCCTACGGTTACGCGGTCGGGTTCTTTGACGCGGCTGGCGTGCAATGCGGGCAGATTTTCAAAGTGGTCAATGGTGCGTTGACCAGCATCGGCACCTTCAATCTACCGCCCAATCCAGCCGCGCTTCCGACGGGCGTGCACACGATCCAGGCCCAGTTCGGGTCCGTGGGCCAGATCTACCTGTGGATCGATGGCCTGTTGGCTGCGCAAGCGCAGGACACGACCTACTCGTTGTCCGGGCAGCTGTGGTACGGCACCCCGACCACCTTGGCCAACACGCAGATCGCGCCGATCAAAGCGCTGAATCCGAGTATCTACATTGTCAATCTCGCCACCCAGCAATTCGCGCAGGTCGGCGCAGCCGACATCTATGGCGCCACGCACCTCGACTACCTGGACACTTTCTTCGTCCTGAACTATCCGGGCACCCAGCTGTGGTACGCCACGACCTCCAACCTGACCTTCATCGATACCAGCAGCGGCCCGATTGAAACCGCATCGATCACGGATGGCGGAGCTGGCTACGCGGACGGTACCTACAACTCGCAAGCGTTGACAGGCGGTAACGGCTCTGGCGCGACGGCCAACATTACGGTCGCGGCTGGAGCAGTCACGGCGGTGAGCTTGATCTCGGCAGGCACCGGCTACCAGGCAGGGGATGTGCTGTCCGCTGCGCTGCCCGCGGCAGGCAGCACCGGCGGGGTGCAGCAGCTCACGTTGGCGAGTCGAGGCGCCGGCCTCCTGCCCGGCACCTACACCGGCGTCCCATTGGCCGGCGGCACGGGCAGCGGTGCCCTAGCGACCATCGTGGTGGGCGCTACGCCGGTCCCGGGCGGCATGACCACCGCGCCGCCGCGCTTGACCGGCGAAAACGCCTTTCGGCGCGGGCCCGGGTATGCGATCACCGATGGCCCTGGCTTTGCGCCGCCCGCCCCTGTCGATACGATCTACAGCTTGTCCGGCGTCGTGATCTCCTTCACCGTGACCACGCCGGGCAGCGGCTACACCTCTGGCGACGTCCTGACCCCGGATCTGGCCTTCGCCGCGGTTGCAGCAGGCGAGCTGGCGATCCAGCTACAGCCCACCTTCCGGGTGCAAGTGATCAATCCGACCCCGGCCGCCGGCTTCGCCTACACGGTCAGCCAATTCTCTAACCTGAACGCCTTCAACGCGCTGGCGATCGCAGCCAAGACCGGCTTCGCCGATGAACTTCTGGCGCTGATCGTGGTGCATCGCGAGGTCTGGTTGTTCGGGCGGCAGACTACCGAGGTGTGGTCCGATGCGGGCGGCAGTCTGTTCCCCTTTGCGCTGGAACAGGGCGTGTTCATCCAGCGCGGCATCCTGGCGCCGTACTCGCTTGCGAAGAGCGATCTATCGCCGCTCTGGCTCGGGCGCGATCAGAACGGCGGCGCGATGGTGTTCCAAGGCTTGAACTACAACGCGGTGCGGGTCAGCACCTCGGCTATCGAACAGGAACTCCAGCAGTACGCGCGGCTGGATGACGCGGTTGGGTTTGTCTACCAGCAGGGCGGCCATATTTTCTACGTGCTGAACTTCCCGACCGCGGACCGGACGTGGGTCTACGACTTGACCACTCAGTTGTGGCACCAGCGCGCGACCGTCGATGGCGATGGCACGCTGCATCGCCACCTGCCCGGTTTCTCCGCGAACGCCTACGGGATGAATCTGGTGCAGCGCTGGGACACGGGCGACCTGCTGATCTACGACACCACGATCTACAACGACCTGGGCAACTCGGTCATGCGTGTGCGCGGGTTCCCGCACATCAAGGACGAGATGCGCCGGATCATCTACAATCACTTCATCGCCGACATGGAAGTGGGGCAAGCGCCCGCGGTGAGCGACGCGCAGGGCTTGAACGTGGGCATCTACCCCGTGCTGGCCAGTACGCTGATCTTTGCGCTGCTGACGACGGGGGCGCCTCTTGCGGACTTCCAGCAGGGCGCATCCGTTGGGCTGCCGGGGCAAGTGATCTTTGACGTCGAACTGGTCGCGGGCAGCGTCGTGGACGTGCTGCTGTTCGGCGGCCTTGGGACCTCCGGTACCCCCAACGGCTACATCGTGCGTGTGGACTCGCGCGTGGGCGAGCCGCCGGCTTACACGCTGAAGGTGACCAATGGGGAGTGGGGTAGCTTCGGAGCGGCGCAAGCGCCCTACAACACGGAGGAGCTGGAGGGGCTGCACCACGTCACCGCGACGCTGGACAACCTGGGCAATTTCACCATCGCGTTTGACAACGAAGTGGTATGGACCGGCAACGACACGACCTATGTGCAGGACCTGACCGGTCAGGTCTACCTCGGCGCGGAACTGGTCACGGGCAGCTCGATCGCGCCCTCCAATCTCGGCACCTACCCGCTCCAGATCAACCTGCATTGGAGCGATGACGGCGGCCAGACCTGGGGCGCTCCGCTGCCCATGGCGCTGGAGCCGGGCGCGTACAATCAGCTGGTCAAGTGGAACCGGCTGGGCATGGGCCGTGACCGGGTTTTCGAGATCTTCTGGACCACGTCGCTGCAAACCGCGCTGAACGGCGCATGGATCAGCACCATCGCGGCGGACTCGTAAGATGGCCACGATTCAACCCAGCGCGAATGCGACCCCCAGCCCCGGCGCCGGGATGCTGCACACGGCGCTGGTGGACAAGGACGGGATGATCTCGCGCCCGTGGCTGGTGCAGTGGAATCGTTTGTGGTCTGAGGTGTTCGGAGGCAGCATGCAATCCCCTATTCGCATCGTGGCGCCCAGCTTACTCCCGACCTCGCCCGCCCCGCTCTACCGGGCGGCTGCCGCGATTAACCTGACCACCGCCTCTTGCACGAACACGACCTCCACCGCAGTTACGTTGTCGTTGTACTTCGTGCCGCTGGGCGCGTCGCCGGGCGCGGCCAATCAGGTCCTTTCGCAGTCCATCCCGCCCAACTCGACGGTAGCGCTCCTGGCGTTGCTCTCCACGCCGGGGCAGATCCTCGCAGCAGGCGAGATTCTCTATGGCGCGGCCTCGACGGCGGGCGCGCTCACTCTTTTGATCAGCGGGGTACCGACGTGAAGCACTTTGAACTACTCGCCGCCGGCGTCGATGTGCTGCCGCTGCGCCATGCGATCCAGCGCCAGCCGGACCTGTGGGACCGTCATCCGCAGCGGCAACAGATGCCGGGGTCGCCGCACGCGCAGGTGCGCGACATCCTGCTCCGTTTCCAGGACTTCCAGCATGCGACCGATGCGGCCGCGGTCCAGAGCACGCTGGAGACCGTCTATTTCCCGGCCTGGTATCAGCTGCCGCAGGCGCATGCGCTGGTCTTCGACCTGGCGCGGCGCGTAGAGGCGTGCCGCCTGGGGCGCGTCATGATCACATCGCTGCCGCCGGGCGGAAAGATCCTGCCGCACGCGGACGAGGGCGCCTACGCGGAGCACTTCGAGCGCTACCACATCGCGCTCCAAGGGCTGCCGGGCTCGACCTTCCGTGCGGGGGACGAGACCGTGACTATGCTGACCGGCCAATGCTGGTGGTTCCGCAATACGGTGGAACACGAAGTGATCAACGCCTCCGCAGACGACCGCATTCACCTGATCGTGGACCTGCACGTATGATCATCTCCGTCGCCGAAGAATCGCTGACTCGAGGCCTCCCGGAGCTGAAGCCGGTCCTGCCGCGCCATTACGAGGAACTGTCCCTGCACCAGTTTCATGGCTTCGCGCTCAACCCGAACTACGACCATTACCTGGAGCGCGATGCGCGCGGCGAGGTGCTGTACGTAGTAGCGCGTAGCGCGGGCGCGCTGGTGGGCTACTGGATCGGCTTCATCGTGCCTGCGCTGCACTACCAGGATTGTCTGACGGGTACCATGGATATCTGCTACATTATCCCGGAAGCGCGCGGGCATCGTGGCGGTCAACTTCTCTTTGCCGAGGTCGAGCGCTGCGCGCGTCGGCGCGGCGTCGATGTGTTGTGGATGGGCAACAAGGAACGCGCTCGAGTGCACTTGACCGAGTTGTACCAGCGCCTCGGCTACGTGCACGAAGAAACCTACTGGTGCAAGTGGCTGGAGAAACTCTGATGGGCGCAGCGGCGATCATTGGCGGTGAGGTTATAGGGGGCGTAGCGACCGCGTGGGGCGCCAGCCAGGCCGCCGGCGCGCAGCAACAAGCCGCGCAAAGCGCGCAGCAGACGCAGATGCAGATGTTCAACGTTGCGCAGGGCAACCTGGCGCCATACATGCAGCTCGGCAAGAGCGCGCTTCCGATGTACAACGCGCTGCTGGGCATCGGCGGTCCCGGAGGCGGGACCCCGGGCGCGCCGAACACGCAGCAGATGATGACCGCCTTGCAGAACATGCCCGGCTACCAGTTCACCAACTACTACGGCCAGCAAGCGGTGCAGAATGGCATGGCTGCGCGCGGCCTGGGCAGCTCCGGCGCAGCGCTCGCCGCCGGCGCGCAGTTCGCCACCGGCCTCGCCAATCAGAACTACCAGACCTACCTCGGCGACCTCGCGGGCGCCGTGGGCACAGGCGAGAATGCGGCCGCCGGCGTTGGGCAGCTTGCGACCACCACGGGCTCGAACGTCGCACAGGAACAAATGGCGGGAGGCGCAGCCGCCGCCGCCGGCTACAACGGGATCGCCAGCGGCGTGAACAACGCGGTGCAAGGCGGCATTCAAGGGTATCTGGGCATGAGCTATCTCAATCAGTTGACCGGACAAACCGCAGGAGGCGCCGCAACCGCCACGGCCACCAACCCGTACCTGCCCTATGCGCCGATGCCTTCCTACCTGACCGGCAATGGAGGCTACTGATGGACAATTTCCTCGCCAACAACTACCCGAAGGCTTCGCCGCCCGTGCAGCCGCTCCAGCTGATCGGGCAGCTTCAGGGCCTGGTCCACCAAGCGCAAGTGAACAAGCTTACGGGCGCGCAGATTGCCATGGGCAAGAACTATGCGCAGGCCATGGGCCCGAATGGCCAACTTAACGAAGGCCAATTGGCCGAGCTCACCGCGCAGAACCCGGAAACCGCGATGCTGGCTGGCCAGGTCGAGCTGCAAGGCGCTGGCCGCGTGCACGCGATCGCGGACGCAAAAACCGCAGAACTCGGCTATGCGATGACGCAGAATCAGGACATCAATCAGATCATCTCGGCGGCGATGGCGAACCCGACCACCTCGCACATCCAGAAGCGCATTGTTCAATTGGCCTCGATGAAGGTGGTCAATCCGACGCAAGCCGCGGACCTGATCGCATCGATGCCCCCGGGCAATGATCCCGAAGCGAACAAGCGCTGGATTCTCCAACACCAGCTTCAGAATCAGCAGGTTGGCGAACAGCTCAAGACCATTTTTGGCAACTACCAGGTGTTCTCCACCGGCGCCAACAACGTCATCGCGCGGGTTTCGCCGGTGACGGGCGTGCATCCGGTCGGTTCCTTTCCGGCGCAGCTCACGCCCGGCACGCTCGCGCAGCCGTTCTCCTATGTCAATCCACAAACCGGCCAGCAGCAGACCACGTCGCTGGGCACGTTCCTGGGCACGCATGGGCTCCTGCCGAATACCGGGCAGCCCGTGCCGAACATCGCCGCGCCGGGCGGCGTCCCCGCTCCCGGCGCAAGCCCGCAAGCTGCGCAGCCAGGCCTGGGCGGGGTACCGCCGCAGGAGGCCATGGCCGCGCTTGAGGCGCAAGGCGTCAAGCTGCCTGCGGGCGCAGCCGCCCCTCCAGGCGCGATGCCGCCCGGGGGCCTACCTCCGCCAGCGCCGGGCACTGGAACGGCCGCAGCGGGCGGCGCAGGCGGCGCAGGAGCCGGTCCTGCTTCGGCAGCGCCCGGGCAGCCGCCCGGCGCCCCCTCCCTTGCTGATGCCTCGATCACCACCGGTCTGGGCCCGGCCCAAACGGCGGCGCTGGGCGTAGCCGGCCACCAGTCGGCCGCCGCGCTGACGTCGCTGGAAGAGGACATGGGCAACTCCTCGAACGGCAGCCAGGTGCGGTTGCAGCGCATGCGGCTGGCGTTGAACGCGCTGGAACATTCCTCGACCGGTG
>JAEHJW020004147.1_pt1 | contig 19399 bp, 41 predicted proteins | sample 9271431 | NCBI WGS metagenome assembly JAEHJW02 | reverse complement strand
TCTCTAGTTCCAGAAGTTTTTGAGCCGCCTTTTCTGCGCTAGCTATGTCTGGGGCGCCCTTTTCCACCCTTATACTTTTATGGACATCCGTCCCGCCGCCATAACTGCGGTGATTCGAGACGCGGACATTGAAATTTCCCATTGAAGGAAAGCTCCCATGTTCACGAACGTAAATCCCCCGCCCTTTTTTCGATATTTTGAAATCGTTCTGGTCTGGCTTGGTAAACGTCAGGTATGTCGATGGCGATATCGCGCTCATATTTGCCCTGGTCAACTTCAACCCAGACGCCTCAATCTTCTCCGCCGCCGAATATGCTGCACGGAAGACTTTATGAAAATCTTCCGGTGCTGATTTTTGCGGTGGGTGCAACCCAACAGAAGAAAACCTCCCGTAATCATTGCGCGGATGATCTGACTCGCTGAATTCCGCGTCTGCTCTTCTCATCGACACATTATCAATCCGAGCGTCCAGAATTGCGACCTTGTCCAGAATACGATCGAGCTTCGAAAGATCAACCCCCATGCGAATTTCCTCCAACCGGCTCCAAATACACCTGCCCCAGCCCCTCGCACGCCTTGCATTGCACAAACGCCCGGTTAGCGAAATCTCCCCGCTGTAGGAAGCCCATGCCGGCGCACGTGGCGCACGGGCGAAAGGCATTCTTTGCGGGAGCGCGCAGGGGTTGGCGCCCCTGAAAATTGGTCATTTACGCCTCCGCGCTAGCTTCACAAGGTCCGCGACGGTCGCGCTATCTTGCGCGGCGAACGGCTTACCGGCAGTCGGTTCAACGGCTGCCTGCGGCGGCTCGTAGGCGGCCAGCGCCTCGATATCCAACGCCAACGGCGAACTGAACAGCATCGATAAAGCGTTGAAATTATCAGCCGCCCATTCGATCAGCCGCCCCTTGTTGTCTGGGTCCATCTGCGGCAACAGAACTTCAACCATGGCGATGACCGCTTTGAGGCGAACGTCTTCCCCTTTTGCCTTTTCCGAATCCGGTTCAGTTAGCAGCGACGGCCACTTTGCCTCGAAACTTTCGACCCATTCATAGAACGCATCGTTATACGACCGGCCTCCGTATTCCTCGGGAAATTCGGCCTGGATCGTCTTGTAGAATTCCTCATTCCACGCACGATATTGCACGATCTGGTCGAAATAGTCGTATGCCGGCCGCATTTCCTCACGAAAGCGATCGATGTAGCGAGCAACCGCCTTGGCGTCTTCGGTGCCCTCGCCAAAGCCTTCCGCGAACGTTTCCTCGTTGACAAGGATCGCGGGCATATTAGCGCCGGCGGCAATGTTGTTGAGGATGTTCTTGCGGCTTTCGGCCATCGCCTGGTTGACGTTTTGCAGGTCCAAGGTCTCGATCGACTCTTCCAACGTGATCCCGATCACGTTGTCGGTCTTGGCCTCTTTCAACAGCGACCGCTTAATACCGGCCAGCACCTGTTGCATCTGGTTCACGATGGCACCCGGCGACTTCATCTTCGCGACAATCAGCCCGGCTTTGCGCGCGACCATCGCGTCTGTGACCATCGTTTCGATGAACGAGCGCAGCGGGTAAAGCGTGCGCTGATAGACCGACCGGCCGACGTAGCCGAAAGACGAAACGGTGTAGCCTAGATAGATCGGTTCCTCGTTCAACTTCACCACCACGCGGGACCGGTGATAGACTTGGCCCGCGACGGAGACGTTGCCTGTGGTCTTGAGGAAGTCCATCGCGTTCGGGTTAAGGTTCAGGACCAATGATCCCGCCGTGTTGAGCGGATCGAACACGTTGAAACTGATATCCGCTTTCGCCAATTTGGCCGGGTCTAGCGGCGTGTCCGACGCTTCCCCGTCAACCACCAGTGCGATCGAGGCAATGCCGTAGATCCGCGACAGCCGCATTAGGTTGAAAATGTGCTTGTCAGCACCGATCTTGGCCCATTCGTCCAAGAATGCCTTTTTGACTCGTTCCTCGGGGCCGCGCGATACCGCGATCTCCCGGGCCTGCGATTGCGCCATGGCGATCGGAGCCTCAACCAGTTTGGCGCCTAGCGGATGAAACTCATATATGGTTTTGCATAAATAATAACCGGGCGGGTCGCCTGGCTTTATCGTGTCCGCGGTCATCATGTCGGACAGGCTGCCGCCCAAGCCGGCGCCGTTGCTTAGGGACAATTCAGCCATGGTTGCCCCCTCACCTTATCGCGAATCCGCGCAATTCCAGTTGCATACCGCCGCCGACTGGCGCGTGATGTGCGCCATGCACGGTTTCCAGGTCATCGTCATCCCGGCCGCCCTGATCGCCGCCGTCATTTGCTTTCAATCCGCCCGCACGCTGGCGATGGTCGGGTTCGTCGCCTTAGTGATCTGGTCTCTGGCCTAAGTGACGCCGTTGCTATCGCCCAGTGCGATCGCGACCGCATACGTGAAAGTGTCTAGCAAATCGTCCGCGCGCTTCGCCGCGTCCTTGTCACCAACCCGGAAGCCATAGACCTGGGCGAGCATGTGATTGCGCGATGTGCCCTTAAATACGGTCTGCTTCTCGAACGCATACCGCGACCATTTCACCTTGCCCTGGAACACCGCGCCGCTGGCGTTGATCGCGCGGGCATCCTTGCCGGCACTCGTCAAGCCTTGCGGCAGGGCCTGGGCAGGCAAGCCGCGCATGGCACACTGTTGGAGCAGGATCGATCCTGACTGTGCATCCTCGATATAGGCCCCGTTCGATCCGAACCGGGCCCGGCATTCGCGAGCGAGGTCTTCCAATCGTTTCAGCACTGTGGGAATCCACGTTTCCAGCATCGCCCCGTCGATCTGGATGACATCCCAATCCAAACACACCAAAGGATGGCCGACGAACTGGGAAGACGCCCAATAACTGACCGCTGTCCCGTCGTTGCCGCTGCCTGTCTTAACCGCGGTATCGATGACGGCAAACACGCGATCGCACACGGCAGGGTAGGGAACGGGCTGGCCGTCCTGCAAAAGCCATTCCTCTAGGAAGAAGGCATCCCCGGAAAAGTCCACGAATTCCGCTAAATACTCCTGTTTGAATATCATCGGGTGGACTTCCCGACGCTTTTCATCGAGATATTCCGGCTTGACTAGCGGGTTTACGCTGGACGGCGCGTAATGCTGTTTAAACTTCCGCTCAGGATTATTGCATATCTCATAGAAAAAGTTCGTCGGATCGTTGCCATTCGGTGTCGAGAATACCCATACGACCGGGTTGGGACGAGTGGCCATCGTCGGCTCAATCGACTTTGACCAAATGTTCTGCATCTGGACCGGCTTGGTAAACGCCGCCTCGTCAACCAGCACGTCGTCATATTCACGGCCGCGACCGGCGAGTTCGTTGTCGATCAACGACCAAAAATCAATCTGGCCGCCATTCGATAGCCGGATGATGCCTGCTGTTTTGCTGGCCTCGGTTTTCAGCGGCGCCAGCGCGGACAGGATCTCAACATAGGGCTCTGACCATTGCTTATGCTCAGGGGTGAATAATCCGACCTTGCGCCCCCGCGCCCCGCTGTTGATCGCAATCCCCTCCATCATCTTGGTCTTGCCGAACCGGCGTCCACACCGCACCGCGTTGCGATCCGACCGATTGCGGTACACCTCGACTTGTCCCGCGTGGAACGTGGGCATCGTAATGGTTATGTTCGGCATCAGGCGTTGATCCAGCCCGCCACCTGTTGCCCATAGCTGGTTAGCGTCTGGCCGCCGTCAGGGGTCAAAATGTCCCATACCGCCTGAGAATTCCAGTTCCATGCGGCACATCCGACCCCGGATTGCTGAACCGCGATACAGGTCTGAGTGCCGCCTGGATCAAGGTTCTGATCGTCCGTCGATATGCCGTATTCGCCTATGATTACCGGAACCGTACCGTCGCCGCTCGGGATCGTTTGGCATTGTTGGATATAGCCCGCGACCATGCCATTCAAAAACGTCTGGCTGGTCGAATAGCTGTTTGTCCCGTTTGATGCGTTGAAGTCCGGCAGGCCGTTGTAAATGTGCAGATCCCAGATGATGTTCGTCAGGTTGGCATATTCGGACGAGATCAACCCGTGGCCGGCGCCAAGCACCAGAATCCCCGTACTGTAATCGCCTAGCACTTCCATCATAATCGGGCTGTTGTTGCCCGCTCCCCGTATCGCATTGTAATTCGAAACTTGCTCAGCCGACAAAGTTGACCCGGGTCCGCTTGGCTCGTTCAGGGTTCCGAACCAGACATACGGATTGCTGGCAAACGCGGCGGCCAGGCTCGCGAACCAATTATCTTCGCTGGTCAATGCCGAACCGCTCAATGGCGGCACACCGCCGCCGGCGCGGTGATGGACATCGACCAGCCCGAAATTGTCACCCCGGTCAGAGGGATCGAGGCGCCCCCATCAATGCGATACGTCAACGCCGGAACCGTCGCGAAATCGGTCAGCGTCCCCGTGAAAGTAAACGGAGATCCCGCAATCGCTCCCGTCGGAACATTGCTGACGATGCTGGCCACACCCGTAACCGTGAACAGGTTCGACTGGACGATGGCGCCCGTGTAAGGGTCTTTAACCGAAACTGTATGCGTTCCGGCCGGAAGGCCCGGGTGGATAAACGAGAACGCGACCTGTTTAAGATCAACCGGGGCAGTGCTGATCGGAATCAACGCGCCGCTGTCATCCTCATACGATAGCTGCTCGTTCCACGTGGCGGACGAAAGCGCGTACGTGCCCGCGATCGCGAACGGGGTGTTCGCGGTCTGCGTGCCGATCGTTCCGATAACGATGGTTGCAGTGGGTGAGGGCACCGTAAGTCCTTAGTCCAGCATCAGAATAATGATCATCGCGAACCCGAATGCTGCGATGACCCAGGGGAGGTTAGCCATCAGACCTTTGACGCTCCTGAATCTTGCACCGGAACGCATCGACCCGCGCACACCCGGCTGCGAACTCGTCGCGGATCATCGCGGCCTGGTTCTCCGCCGACATAGCCGCACGGATTACTTCGTCTTCGCGCGTCCAGCGGATCGGGCGGTCGGTCATTCGGGCAGCCCACCGATGATCGTGATGGTGTTGCCAGCGTCTTTGTCTTCGTCTGCTGCCGGTCGCGCCTCGGACCATCGGCCTCGCGTCTTCATCCAGAAGATCGCAGCCGCGACGTTGCCGCCTTTGGTCGCCATGTTAAACAGCGATTGCGCCACCCGCGCGTTCGCGGACGGCAAGCCAGTATCGAGTTCGGCGCGAAAATACTTGTGAAGCGTCGGCAGGGTAATGTTCAGAATGCCGCAGATTTCTGACTGCGTGATGCCGATCGCGGTCAGCATCGAAACCATCTTTCGGTTTTCGTCAGTCGGTTCGTATCGGCGCTTCAGTTTGCGAGTGCTCTTTGCCGTCGCGGCCATCGGTTATTTCGGCATCTTCCGGCCGTATGCGCGCTCAACCTCATGGGATGGACGAAGGTCACGGCTCATTTGGTTGGCTGTCTGGCGTTCACTCATTGATGGCGGCGGGGCGTGCCTCACCGTTGGCCTCGATGACCCGGAACCAAACTTTCCGTCTTCAGCGCGTGGATGCTTTGTCTCAGCCCACGCGTCCACGCGGGCGGCAACTTTCGCCACGCTGTCGGCCACGGCTTCCAGCTTCTTTGGGTCAAGAACCATTGGGTGCCTCTTTCATGCGATCCGCCGCGATGTCCGCGAACGTCCGGCCGTCGCCCTCAAGCGTGGCGGCCTGGCCGGTGAATAATTGCCATCGGGCGACAGCAATGTCGACGTAAGCAGGGTTCAGTTCGATCGCGTGGACGCTGCGGCCCGTCATCTCACCCGCGATTATCGTGGTGCCGGAACCGGAGAACGGCTCGTAAACAGCTTGACCAGGCGAGGAATTGTTCTCGATCGGGCGCTTCATGCACTCGACCGGCTTTTGCGTGCTGTGGCCGGTTTCGGATTTTGCCGGCTTGGGGATCTGCCAAAGGGTGGTTTGCTTGCGGTCGCCATGCCAGTGGCCCTTTGCTTTATCGCGAACGGCATACCAACATGGTTCATGTTGCCAATGATAGTCGCTGCGACCAATCGCGAAATTACTTTTGCTCCAGATTATCAGGCTTCGTAAGCCGAAGCCTGATGCAATCAAACTTTCCGCGACTTCATGACTATGGAGGCTCGCACACCAAACGTAAGATACATCTCCAGGAAACAACGCCCAGGCTTCGCGCCAATCTGCGCGGTCGTCGTTCATAACGGCGCCTACGGCTCGCCCACCGATGGGCGAGCCGTTCGATCTGACTCTTTCGTTCCGCCAATTCGCATCGTAAACGACCCCATACGGCGGGTCCGTCACCATCAGATGCGGCTTAACCCCGTTCAGAACCCGCTCAACAGTCGCGGCGTCAGTAGAGTCCCCACAGATAATCCGGTGCTTTCCCAGCAACCAGACGTCGCCCAGCGCCGATACCGGGGTGGCCGGCTCTTCCGGAATATCGTCCGGGTCCGTCAGTCCCTCGTTCTGATCCGCCAGCAGAGCAGCGATCTCATCGCTACCGAAGCCGGTCAGCGCCAGATCAAACCCATCTGCCTTCAGTTCGCCAAGCTCGATCGCGAGCAGATCATTATTCCAGCCCGCATTCATCGCTAGCTTATTATCGGCCAGGATATATGCCTTGCGCTGCGCCTTCGACAGATGCGCCAGTTCGATGACCGGAACCTCAGTCATCCCCAACTTGCGCGCGGCCAGCACACGACCATGCCCGGCAATAATCCCATGATCGCCGTCAATCAGGACCGGATTGGTGAATCCAAACTCCCGGATCGATGCTGCAATTTGCGCGACCTGAGTATCAGAATGGGTACGTGCATTATTCGCATACGGAATAAGTTTTTCAACAAATTCAACGCGATATGGGAGCATTTTCCCTTTTGTTAGGCTAAATTCCTTCACGCTATCACCAGCACATCTTCGATCTTCAAAATCAGTTCCGTGGGCCGTCCGAACATCATCGAGATCACCTTGACATGCCGGCGGTCGGACCACGTCACCACGCACTCGAACCCGGCGACCGGGCCACGGATAATGCGGATGGTCTGACCGGGCGGAATGGTGCTGAACGCCGAAGCCTTCGCCACACGGTTCGGCAGGCGGCCGACGAGGTCTTCCATCATGCCGACAGGCAGCGGTGACGGATCGCCGAGGATTTCCAGGACGGCCGGCATGTGCAGTATCTGCTGCCAGAAGTCGCGGCGCCGATCGAAGTGGATGAACATATGCCCGGGGAGCCACGCGCGCTCGGTGGGGGGGCGCCGGCGCTGGCGATGCTCAAAAGTCAGGTGGTGATACGGAAGCCGCGTCTGGTCCAGCAGCCGGCGGAGTAGCCGTTCCTTGCCGGTGATGAAGCGCATCACGAACCATTCCGGCTCGCGTTCCGCGCCTGGGCGGATGGCGGTGACGAATTCGGGGGAATAATTCACCCCCATAGACCTCGACGCCGAGATTGTCGGATTGTTCTGCGCGATAGCAGGGCCACTTGCCCCGTCGATTCCCGCCTCTATCCCGTCCGCCTCAACTCCGTCCAGCCTTTTGGGCTGCGGCATCTCCGAATGGGACTTCAACGACGAACCGCGAATGTCGGTCATAATCACAGAAGCGTGTCCTTTTGGCATTAGTGAATCGCGCGTCGCAAGACTTTTTTGTTGGTCCGGGAATTATTTTACATTCGCGTCTTCCATGCGTTGAACATCCGCCGCAATGCGTAGGTTCGAAGGATCGAGACGACGGTGAAACTGGCGCCGATCGCCATGTTTTGCCCGAGGGTTTCGTGGATGCCGAACCACGGGAAGATCAGGACCTGGGCGCCGATCGCGACGACGTATCCGATGGCGACGTTGGCCAGGGTTTCCAGAATGGAGTGAAGGCGGGGCTGGCTCACGACCGATCGCCCCCGCGCGCGGGCCACGACCAAGCCACAACGGCGCCGTCCGGTATGGCTGGTAGGGTAGGCGCGGGAAACGCCATACCGCCCTGTAGAGCCGCCACAAGGGTTTGCCGCTGCGTGACCGTCAGAACCCCCGCGGCGATGTAGCCACAGACCTCGGCGACGGCATCGGCCTGGCGGTCGGCTGGGGTGGGTGGCCAGCCACGGTTCATCGAACCCGAGAGTCGGGGTTGGCTCATGGCGCGTCCTTCACGGCTCGGAGGTGGTGCAGGGCGGCGATGGTGTCGCCCCAGGCCAGCGATGCCTTGGCTTTGGCGATGGCGGCTTCCAGGGCTTCGACACGGGCGGCGAGGGCGGTGTCCCAACGTCCCTTTGATCCACGAATTTGATTGGCTTCGTCCCGCGCTTTTATGGCGGCGATGATGACCGAAATGGGGGGAGTATGGCCGGCGGCTACCACCGCACCACCTCTACCGCTACTTCCTGTACCTTTTTGCCAGCACCCTCTATACCCCCTTTCCCTATTATCTCTCTCTTAGGTAGTAGAGGTAGTAGAGGAGGTAACAGGTAGGTATCTGCTACAATTTTTCGGATACCACGTTTTCTACCACAGGGGTAAAACGGTAGTAGATTACGAAATTGGAATGAATAATGGGCGTTCATGGTTACGACCTTCAGAAGTCAAAATCGCCGTTTTCGGGGGTTGTGGTATCCTCCGGTAGTAGCCGCCATACGCGCTTGGACTTGCCGTATTGCTTGGTCACGGCACGGGTCCAGCCGAGCACCCGCAGTGTCGCTCCGACGCGCATATCCGCCGCCCGTGTCATTTTTTCCGCCGACATGCCGAGAGCGTGGCTCAACACGTCAGCGGAAGTGGTTTCGCTTCGACTGATCAGCCACTCGCGTATCTTCTCTTGCCAAACGTCCTCTGCCATTCTCTCTGCGGTGGCGTCGGTGGCCTGGGCACGGGTGTTCTCATCATCAAGCCATATTGGCTCCCCGGCTTCCTCCCGGACGACGGCCTCCGCCCAAAGTTGGTCGCGGTTCAAAGCCACCCATTCCGGGTCGGCCGCGCGACATTTGACCGGCCATATGCGGCGATTACCCGTGCTATCGCGAAGGTAGTCGTCGCTGTTAGTTGTCCCGATCGCGATCCCTTGCCGAGGCCGCTCTATGTAGTTCTTCCCGTAAGGTGGCCGGAAACGATCCACGGCACGCGACAAGAACGCCTTGATCGTCTCTACTTCGGTGCGGATAAGGTGCTCGATTTCCGCGAACTCCAGTATCCAGACCCCTACCAGGGCCATGGCTGCGTCCTTGCTTGTCAAGTCCGAAGGGATAGCGTCCGAAAACCAGCTATCCCCCGTCAGGGCACGGAGGGCGCGGCTTTTACCGATGCCTTGCGCACCCTCCAGCACAAGCATCTGATCGAATTTGCAGCCCGGTTGCATCACACGGCGAACGGCGGCGATCAGAACCTTGGCGCCGGCCGCGCGGTGAAAAGCTGTCGGCTCACAATCGAATGCGGCCATCAGCCAATTGTTGATCCGAGGCTTACGATCCCAAACGAGACTTTTCAGCCACGCCCTAACCGGATGAAACTGGCGCACCGTAGCCTCGGTGATCATTGCGTTTTCTGTGGTTTCCCGCGCTATCGATGGCGACCACACCCGTTGCAAATAAGCATGAATCAACGTCACGTCAGCGGTTTCCCACTGTCGTGGGTAAGGTCCGGGCAATGGTGGCGATCCTTCCTCGGACACCGGGGCTGCGCGCATAAGCAGTGGCTGGTGGGTGAAAGCATCGTAGGCAAGCATGTTCGCCAGTGCCGGGTCATTTGCGAGGATCATCATCACGTTGGAGACTGTCGGGAGAATGCCCTTTTCCCCGCGCAAGAGCCGGCTCAACCACGGCGACGGCTCAACGAGCCGGATGACATGGCCGCTCATCGTGTCATCCATTGGCGCGTCTCCGCCGGACTGCGCCGACCTGAATTGATACCCGACCGGATCGTCGCCTGAATTTCGGCATGATCCAGTCCAATCTGCCTTGCCGCGCTGTACAACGCGGATGTTGCTTCGTCTTCGCCTAGAAGTCCGGCGGAAACCATGCGTCCGACCTGATAGGCCCGACGGTTAAGGATGTCGTTTCTCTGACCTTCCTTGGCGTCAAGAACGGCCATTGCTGCGCGGTACAATCGTCGCCGCGCTTGGTCGGTAGTGTCGATGGGCGCCGTAGCGTAGGACGGTTCTGGCGGCGGCTCGACCAACTTGAGGAGCCACGCTGGCGCCAGCGGCGGGTTGACCTCCCAAGGAGGGGTGATCCACTGATATGGCTTGCGTGTGACCGTGTGGATCGACGGCGGGATGGTGATTGAAAGCATGCCCCTGCGGGGATCAATGCCCGGTGCCGGAACGCCCGTTTTGCCGATGATCTTCTCGCCGTTGTGGGCGAAAAACAGACCGTATCCGCCACCGCCTGAACGAGTCATAGGCTTTGGTGGGAGTGGCCCGTGTTCGGCGGTAAGCGCGCGCATGGCAGCGATACCGTCTGCCGCGTGAGTGTCGCCGGCGGCGTCCACGTCGAGGCCCCATAACCGGGATGGACCGAATAACAGGCGCCAATTCGCGCGCGGGTATTCCTTTGCCCATCGTGCTAGTTGATTGAGATCGCATGTTGCCGCGAGATGGGCGCCCTTGAATGCCCCGGCCTTCGACGTGGATGATGCGGGAAAGACATGCCAGCCCAGCAGCGCGACGGCCTCTATGGCAGCCGGGATCATGTTCGTTCTCCCAAAATATGTGCCGCGATTGCGATGACCTCAAGCGATGCGCGATCGGGGCCAGCCATAGCGGCGATGTGGCATACGATGCGCTGCTGGATTGTCAGGTCGTCGTGGTCGAGTAGGACGATCGCGCATTCCCAGGCCCTGCCGTTCATAGGGCCACCTCAACCGGATCACCCGGCAGCGCCACCCATTCGGGAACATGGATCACCGACACCGCGACCTGATAACCGCCCTCGGCCTTGACCCCAGTCAGGCGGTACACATACCCCGATCGACTGGTCAGCCGGGCCGTCACGCCGTCACCATCGCGGGTTAGAAGGCCAGCCATCATGGGTTCATCTGGTGCTTGCGCGTCTGTGACCTGGGTTGGACCGGTCCCGCGTTTTCGACCCGATACGCAGGACCAGCACCGCGTTCCGTCCATTTCCGCCGCGAGCATCCCGATTGGTTCACCGCACCCGGGACATGGCTTGGTGCAATCATGGTTGCACGCCGGCGGGGGATGGATTCGCATACAGGACGGGCACACGTCGCCGAGCATCGCGATGACGCGGGCCATCAGTAGCGCACCCGCTGCTGGCGAGCGACTGAACGGGCGATGGCGGCGGAGGATGGCTTGGAGGAACGTGGCTTGGCGACCTTGCGGGGCTTGGTTGCCTTGAGCGCGGCGACCCGATCCAACGCGGCCAGACGTTCGCCCATCTCGACCAGGATATTCCGCGCGTTGGGATGCAATCGGAACCCGGCCTTGACCACCAACTCGAAAAACTCAGGCAGGGTCCAGGCGCATCCGGTCGGGATACCGCGCTCGGTCAGCAGCCGCATGGTTGTTTCTTGACCCGACGTGGGTTTGTTATGGCCGCGCTTCAGTTCGAACTGAGCGTAGATTCCCGTTTCCCGCTGGTAGATATACCAGTCCAGGTGCGCCGGCTTGATGCCCATGGCCTTCTGCCGCTGGCGCCATGCCATCTGGGCCTGCTCGGACTTACCGATCGCGGCGCCGGAATGATCGACGGCGGTGTGGTAAAAGTCGCCGACCAGTATCCGGTCCAGGAGGGCATCGACTATGTGGGATAGGCGGTGTTCGGGCTGGTCCATCACTCACCTCCCGCCGAAACATGGTCAAGAATGAAACAAGCGATATGCCGCCCTGTTCCTTTTCCTTCCGTGCCATCCTCAGTCGCCAGCCAGCGGACATCCTTCAAATTACGAACGACTGCCCCCGCTTCGAGAAGCATCAGGAGCCACTTGTCCACCGGATACACCAGAACAACACGCTTGCCCTGTTTATGCTCGGCAATGGCCTTGCGGACCCAGGCAGTCGGACCTTTCTTCTTGCCTTCGTGAATGATCGAACCGAACGGCGGATTGACGTAATTAGACGCACCCCACGGTTGGGCTAAACCGTCAAAATCGTCAGGCTTGGGGTATGGGCACGGGTCCCATGTAAACTGAAACTCGGCATGCAAACTGGCGTATAAGTCGGGGGGCGTTAGCCAATAATGGCGACCGTCCGCACCGTTTCCCACATGGAATTTGTTTTCTTCTGGGGGTAGTTGGCTTTGATGCGCGCTCATCCCCGCACCCGCACAATATCCAGTGTTGACCCATCCCCCGCCAGCGCATGAATCCGAACATTGGTCCCGATCGAGAGCGCATGAGCGACATATGCGGTGGTCAACTCTCCAGCCGGCACGTCCTCGATATGCAGTTTATTTTTCGGCAAATCGGCATAAACCCGAATCGCCACTGCAACCCGGATCGGATCGGTAGCGCGGCGACGTGATTCGCCAAAACTGGCGCCGTGTGGTGATCTCGGCATGTCTGACCTTCATCGTTGGACAGGTCTTCCGCCCCTGGCAGGGTGGTAGGCGTGGCCGGTCGTGGTCCTGGCAGACTGCGACCGGCCGGTTAGTTAGGCGACGGCGCGAATGGCGGCCGAACCAAGAGGCAAATCGGCAAAGTCACCGAGCGCAGCGGCAAACTCTTCGGCTGAAATGCGAGCCGCCTTTTTGTCCTCCGACTCAAACGAGCGTCGGACGGCTAGTTTAATTCCGGCTATTTCGTCCTTGCTGAACCCGGCGCTTTTGGCCTCGGTCATCAATTCCTTGATGTCCTCACCAAGTTCGCGGCGACTGGTTTCCAGCGCAAGCAGCCGGTCATGATAGCTTCGGGTCTTGCCGTCGATATTGCTCATGATGCGGCTTTCACCTTCTCCCGCACGACCCGCCGCGTCTGGCGAACATGGGTCAACCCCATCGCCTCCAACGTCTCGACAATGCCGTGTGCCGGTGCCTTGATCGCAACGATGGCCTCGGGACCAAGATCATGCTCCCCATCCGGTATCGTCGCGGTAATTTCGATTTTGATTACGTGGTTCATTGTCTTGCTCCTGTTGCTAGGCTTTATCCAAAGCGCCCCTTGACCGGGAATTCGCGCTTGAATGGGGGAAGTCCGAGACGGACGCGCCGCGCATTGACTGCGGGCAGATCGTCCCACACACCGAAAGACATCCCGCGCTGAACGGCCCAGGTCTGGACCTGATCAAAGTCGGCGGCGATCGGTTGGGGGGTTGGCTTAGGTGCGCTGGCCGCGACCTGACGCATAATCTCGATGCGAGTCTGGGTTGTCGGTTGCGGCACCGGAAGGTCGGCCAACGATGTCAGTTTGATCTTGGCCGCCCGGGCTTTCTCCGCGTTTGCCTGCAACGCAGCTAGGCGTTCGGGCGACATCGGCGGTTTGACCTGTTCCGGCACAACCGGGGGCACCTTGATCGCCTCCATCGCGGCAGCCAGCCGGTTGATCGCCTGAACGATCGCATCAGAGGCCAGCATGAATTCGCTGGTGGGCTTGAGTTCGATGACGATGCTGGTCATTCCGGTTCTTCTTCGGTCAGGGGTGACTTCGGGCAGACAAACCGACCGCCGATTTGGTGCAACTCAATCTCCATCGCGCCGCATTGGTCGCACGGGAAATGATCCGCCCCATCATCGGTGGACGGCACGCACGGAAACGACGATGCGATGAGTTGGCCGGCGTGGACCGTTCCGCAGTTCAGGCACCACCAGGAGGGAGGCCCGAAATCATGACTTGGGTGCGTCATCCGCAAACCGCTCCATGCCGAGAAATCCAATTACAAAACGACGGCCGTCCGGTCGTCCGGGCTGTGCCATCGACCGAGAACTTGATGGTCGATTGATCCAGGTGACGTGTCGTGTGAACAGCGATGACGGTCCGCTCCTGGCAGTCAGCCGCGCGCCATATCTGACCGGGTTCGATGATGTAGCCAGGACTGCGGATCATGCGCGCTTAGCGAACCCCCGGCCGTCGCGTGGCTGGCGCAATGCCGCTGCGACCTTCTTCATGTTGCGCGGCTTCTGGCTGTGTGAAAGCCGCTCGATCTCTCGATCCCGGACGGCTACAGCCTCGGCGTGGGTGGTCTTCGCGGCGGCCAGTTCCGCCAGGCACCGGTCCCGTTCTTCCAGGGCCTGAGACAGGACGCGATTGAGCGAGGCGATGTGGCCGTTGTGCGATTGATAACGCTTGCTGAACGTGATCGCGTCGGTCTGAGCCTTATGGAGATCGACGGCGGGAACGTATCCAAGGCCGCGAATGAGGCGATCGATCATGCCGCCTGCTCCTGCCGAGATGTGTAGGCAATCCGCCGATGCTCCGCGCAATACGAGTAGGGCGGTCGCATGCCTTCTTCCCGTACCGCTACCGCCTCACACCGGATGAACGGCCCGTTGCCCGACACCCATTCGCACTGATTACGTTTGGGCTGCACGAACACTGTGACGCGGGCCGGCTGCCACAACGCGGACGGCTCGCTGGGTGTAGGCGGCTGCTCGGCAACGATCGGTGGCGCAGGGTCGTGCGCGAATGCGTTGGGCTTAACGTCGCCGTTTCTGATATCTCGGGGAGGCACGAACGGCATTGTCGCGCGCACCCGTTCGACCGAAAGCCTGGTAACCCCGGTCTGTCGGATAACCCGGCCGACCGGAACGCCCGCAAGTAACGCGCGCTTGATCTGTTCTTGGGACTCGGCTGATACGATAATGGGAACCACCGGGGAAACCCGACGTTCAAGCGCCATGCGATGCGCCCGCCCGATGATCGAATTTTTCGTCGCCCCCATCCTTCGGCCGATTTCCGACGCCGAAAGACCTTGGGTCCACAGTTCCCGCAGCGTCGAATCGGCTTCTTTGTTCCAGATGATCATGCTTGTGCCCTTTCCGATGTGCGCGCCAAACCGAGGTAGCGTTCCGCGCATTTCAGTGCGCCGGTCGCCGAGTCCGTCCTGGCATCCGAGATCGCCCGCTTGGCAAAGGCAATTTCGTGACATGCCAGCCGCAGGTATTCCCCGATGTCCTCTGTAATATTGCCCGTGAGAATCCCAATCATCTCGACCTCCGTCGAATAATCAGAAGCGGATTGGCTTAACCTTCGATCGTCCGCAGCGCAGACACTCCCGGCACTCAAGCCACCGGCGATGATGAAACGGCTGCCACTTGGTCCACTTGTGGGACCATGGCCAACAGTGCAGCGCCTGGGGGCTGTAAATCTCCCGCGCGGCTTCTGTCGCCAGCTTTCTCAGTTCATCCAGATCGTGCGGCATGACGTTTTCTTCCCCGTTGTTGCTTGAGCCACTTACGAGCCGACATGCTCCCCTCTATGATCCCGATCAGATGAGCCTCTAGTTTCTGCAACACCCATTCCAAACCCAGTCGAACCATGCTGAGACTCCAATTGCCGGCGACGCCTTTTGACGCTCGCCAAACGTGACGCTAAATTTTCGGCCTCTGAACCAAGATGCTCGCGAAAACGAAACAGAATGGCCCTGTATTCTTCGGGTTCGATCACTTCGACATCGCTATAAGCCAGCTTCTTTGCGCGGTGCGGGTTCATACCCATGCAATCAGCGACTTCGAGAATCGCACGCTCGCGGGTTAGCCCGCGATTCCTAATGTGCGTAACAGCCTCATCGATAAGCTGTCCCGCTTTTGTTGCAAGTGCGCGTTTCTGGTAATATTGATCCCTGGAAGGTTTAGGCGCCATTTGTCATTGTCCATTTCATGGGCAAAAACCTGAAGTGCAGCCTAAATATCGGAGCAGTCCAAAGAATGGCGCGGGCTTTGACACCCGCGCCAGAGTTTGGGGAATGGAATGCGCCCGCCACCCCGGAGCGCAACAGGGAAGGCCACCACGCCATCTTGCATACCGTGGTGGCAATAGGTTGGGCCGGTTCAGACGGCGATACGTCCGGCCCTGTACGCGTGGCGCACGGTGGAGGAACCGTATCGCCGTCGAATAAGTGCCGGGGCATAACCGCCCCCCGGCAAGCGGAAAGCCGGGGGCACGATTCGCTCACCAAAGCGACAGCCGCGGTGAAAAAAACCCCAGCAATTTCAAGCATGGAGAAAATAACCTTCTCCATGCACCGATTCGATCCGGATGCCGGGCAAGCGCGCCCTGATCTTGCCGATCACGATATGGACCTGCCTCTTGGATCGATCGGAAGGCCGGCGCATAGCCAGCGCGCCGATCAGTTCATCACGGGAAACGACGTTACCGCGCCGATCGTACAAGACCCTCAAAACGCGAGCCTGTTGACGACTCAAAAGAGCCTTGGGACGGGGCGCAGCCCGGGACGGCCCACGGTCGGCAGTAACGTCAAACCAGATCTGATACCGGCGCCGAATGACGCCAGCACCCCGGAGACGCCGCAGCGCTGTTTTGATAGTCCCTATGGGCCGTCCGACCTCGAACTCGATCTCGCGGTACTTTTTGCCTTCGGAGTAAAGCCGGATGATCCGATCAATCTCCGTCTGGCTCAACGGCTGACCGCCCGCGCTCATGCCATCACCCTCACCAGCCCAGCCGACACCGCATCTGGGACTGTCCAGAATCGACACAACGTCGGAGACGGAACGGTCGGGGCGGATAAAGAGCCGCCGACGTGCTGACCGCGCTGGTAATCGTCCAGGTGCGGCGGTGGGGATGTATTGGGGTCGGGGGCCATGGCTACGCGGCTTTGCGGGCGCGCGCGGCGGCGCGGGCGCGGCTCGCTCTTTGTATCTGGAGCGCCGTGGGGTTTTCGATCAGGGCACCCGCCTTTGCGGCTGCGGTACGGCACGAATGGGTCGTGACGGTACATCCAAAAGTGCGATTGATCGCATCGGCAATCGCCGAAAACCGTTCGCCGGCAGCGCGCATCTGCTTCAACATCGCAAGGCATTCCGGCGTCCATTTATTGTATTTCCGCCTCTTACCGGGCGGAGCCGCTGCCACGAACGCCATGATGCGGACGGCCTCGCCGAGTATGTCCGACACCCCGGATTTCGCGGCCTGTTCAATAGCCCAACAACGAAGTTCTTCTTGCGTCATTTTCAAACTCCTAGAAACCAGATCAGACCAACAAATACCGCCCCGACCACCACCCATGACAGGCCCCAGCAGGCGCAGAACAGGGCGATTTGGCGGAGCGTGGGCATTAGGGGTGCGCCCGATGGCGAGGGGTGGGGCGGCGCGCTACGTCAGCCGCAAAGCCGATCTTTACCTGATTGGAGTCCCCGGCGCGGACGAGATAGCACGTCATTATGCGACCCCTCCGCCATAGCTGATGGCATCCGGCTTCGATGGAACAATCCGGGAAAGGACAGAAACCGTGATCTCCGGCTTACCGATCAACGCTGCGATTTTTTCAATCTGCGGCCACCGTTTCGCCGGAATGCCATCTTGCTCCCAGCCGGTGATAAGGCTCCGGGAAATGCCGAGAAGGTGACTAGCCTCTTTCGGGCCACCGAGGGCATCAATTACGTGGGCTACGTTTTCCATATCCAATGGTTGTCAGATTTTCTGAATGTGTGCAAGCGGTATTCGCGGCCAAAATGCGATCAGCCAATCTGAGCCGACCCAGCCGGCGACAGCCGCTACACTTTTGCGAATGGCCAAGACGCCCCAGCAGCTCATATCCGCATCCGACCTCAAGCGTCGCGTTGGGGAAAGCCTGATCCTTGCCCGAGAATCCTTAGGGCAGGCCCAGGCTCCATTCGCGCGCACCTATGGCCTGGCGCCCAACAAGCTGAATCAGTGGGAAGCGGGTCTATATTATCCCGACCCGCAATTCCTGATCCGCCTGTGCGCCGACTGGGGTTTTACGATGGACTGGTTTTATCGTCGGGTTTTGGCCGGGGTTTCCGTCGAACGGGCGGACGGTTTGCGACAGGTGGCCTCGGAAAACTCACCGGAGCATCAGGGCTAGCTTCTCCGGCCGTTCGGAACATCCTCATCATTCAGCACCTAGCGTTCCACCGCCGTCGCCGTCTAATTCAGAAATTCTGACTAATATACCATTTCCAGGGTTGCATTCGTTCAGATTTTCTGAAATTATACCTCCATGCAAAGGAGGTTCCCTACCGTGTCCCATGGATCAATTTCCCCGCCGTCAAGGTTATGTTCACCGAGCCGTGATCGTGCGCCAGCCCTGGCCCGCGCTGCAAGCGTCCCGAACCATGGTTTCGCGCGACAGAATCGTTATTCCGGCGTGAATAACCGCGTGGCGGGCCGATTACAGGACCGTAATTTTTCTGCGAGAAACCCTGGATTTGTAATGTTTTCACGCCGCGATATGGCTTTCCGTGATGGAGGATTGACCAATGTCGCGGCCTAATCGCGCGGAATTCGTTGCGGCGTTGCGGCGAGCCTTTCAGGCGTTCGTCGGCGCGGTTGGCGACCTGACACTGCCCGTTGAGGCGCGGTTCTGGACCGAGGCGAACCGGATTGAGCGGTTACTGCGGCGGGACGCGGGGGAAGCGGCGTGACCCACCCTGCATACCCGACCCGCCAGGAACTCCACCGCGAGGCGATTGCCGACCGACTGCTGGCGACCCAGGCATCGTCAACGGTGGCATTTCTGGCGGCTCGTCAAGCATTCATCGCCGCGATCTGCATGTTGGACTTCCCGCTCGGTTCGCCGGTCATCGGCTACGACATTGAAGACATCATGGCGCATTTGGACGACTGGTCCAAGGTCAATGCAGCCAGCGAAGACGCGGCGATGGAACTTGCGAGGGACGCAGCATGAATACGATCAGTCGCTTCGAAATGAAGGCAATACTGGATTATTTGGAGTGTGCTTTGTCCGATAGTCAAAAACTGGATTTACCGACTTACGAAAGCAATTTGACGTGGCGCATCCGTATGGCCCGCGACCGGCTGCTGAACGCAGCAATCAATACCGTCGAAGTGGAGGCAGCATAATGGAAACCCTGGCATGGCACTTCGTCGGCAACACTTTACGCGATGGTCTCCCGATCCCGGCGGATGGGGAAAAGCTGCTCCACACCGGGCCGCTGATCATATGTAAATCCGGCCTACATTGGTCCGAACGGCTGATTGACGCACTGCAATACGCTCCCGGCTCCACTCTCTGCCGGGTTGCCGTTTCCGGGGAAATCATTCGGGATAACGACAAGGGCGCATCGACCGGGCGGACGATATTGTGGAGGATCGACGCGACCGATGTGTTGCGCCGTTTTGCGCGAAAATGCGCGCTCGATGTAGCGCATTTGTGGGATATGCCTCCCCTGGTGCGGCGGTTTTTAGAAACTGGTGATGAAACAATAAGGGACGCCGCACGGGCCGCCGCACGGGACGCATGGGCCGCCGCACGGGCCGCCGCACGGGACGCCGCATGGGACGCCGCA